>Ga0206130_10003313_pt1 | contig 21225 bp, 18 predicted proteins | sample Helgoland_Spring_9_FD_148637 | JGI IMG/M metagenome (GOLD analysis project Ga0206130, IMG submission 148637) | Pelagic subsurface seawater microbial communities from Kabeltonne, Helgoland, North Sea - Helgoland_Spring_Bloom_20160512_1 | ecosystem: Environmental > Aquatic > Marine > Epipelagic ... | reverse complement strand
ACAAGATGATAAAGAAGAAAAAAGTGTTATAGAATTAGTCATTGTTAAAGAATACGGTTTAACAATAAACGGATATCCATTCAATACAAATATAGATATAAAAGATTTAATAAAATGTGGTAAGTTTTTAGAAATGGGTGAAGATAATCTAAACAAAATACCAAATCTACCTGGGAATTACTGGATCGCTACTGATGAACCTATATTGCATAGTTTAAATCCAGATTTTAACCATCGTCCCAGAAAAATAGGATACAATGGAAAGGAATTAAATATTATCTATAATGGCCAGGGAGATACTATACGGACAAGAATAAATGCTCATTTATATAGACCAAAAACCAAGGGATTAAGTGATATGTCTGGAATATCTGTTGATATAACAAATCTATATGAACAAGGTACAAACATTTCACATAATAAATGTTTATATATGAAAAAAAATTCAGGCAAGGGTAAAAAATTACCTTATCATGAAAATCTTAAAAGAAGTATTAATTATAATGATGTAAAAGAAATATATTCAGACGATGATTTAGATGATGTAAAAAACTATTGTGAAAAATTAGATGAAGATTCTACTATATATTTTAAAAATGGGATTGATGTCAATGAAGACAAACATAAAAAATATATATGGTTAGTTATATATTATGATATGAATAAAGTTATTTATCATCCATTTTCGGATATTATAGAACAAGAATGGAGAAGGATAAATGGTTCACCTATACTATGTTCATATAAATGCGGGCGTTAATTAACTATTTAATATTACAAGTAATATCTTTAACAGCGATATCAAAATATTTCTTTTCCATTTCTATTCCTATAAATTTCCTATTATTTTTTACAGCAGCGATTCCAGTTGAACCACAACCCATACAACAATCTAAAACAGTATCACCTTCATTCGTATATGCTTTAATCAGATGTTCCATTAATGCGACAGGTTTTTGTGTCGGATGTCCTCCTTTTTTTCTTGGATTTGATATTTTAATAACTGAACGAGCATGTCTATAACCTTCATTTGTTTTTTCAGAACCTTTCTGGCCTCCGTAACCATCACCGGTTGTATCTGTTCTTTTTATTTTATAAGGTTCTCCTTTTGTTTTTTGTTCATTATATGTACGGTTTTTATTGTAAAATATCAATATATTTTCATGTGACCTTAATGGCATACGATTTACATTTAATTGTCCAGAGTTAACTGTTTTTTCCCATATAATATCATATTTGAACATATCGATATTACTCATCATTAAACGGGCTGTAAACTTCCCCGATGCAGTTAATATAATAATACCATCTTTACATAATATATTTTTAAACAGATCCCACATTTTATCTAAATCTAATGGTGTATCCCAATTATTTTTAGATACTCCGTATGGTAAATCGGTTATAATTGCATTTACACTATTTTTATCAATATTTTTCATTTCCTCCATACAATCACCGTTAAATATTTTCATATTATCCATTGCAGTATTATCTATATTACTATTTTGAATATTTGAAATCAAATTTTTATTTTTTATTTCAATTTCTCCATTTTCAGATAATTCTTGTAATTTTTCCTGAACCTTTTCTTCTATTACTTTATTTTCAATTGGCTTACAGGGTCTTTTTCGTTTTAGGTGATTCATAAAATGTCCCTTTTGAGTAAAAACTTTTCCACATTTTTCACAAGTATATTCTTTAACCATTTAGTTATATTATATAATACATTATATTTTAACTATTTAACTAATTAGTTAAATACTCGGTAAATTTATCTTAATAACATAGAATGAATCTTTTCATATGCTTGACCGTGTTTCTGATCATATACTTGTAATCTCTGTATTCTATTCTGTTCTGCTTTCTGTTCTTCTATTTTCTGTAATGCGAAAAGTTGTTCGTCCTGCTGATTCATTGTATAAGATATATTACTTCTCTGTGCTTTAATCTGATCCATTGATCCAGAACGATCACCTATATCAACAGATGAAGTATCTATTAACATAGAACCATCGGTAAAGGCCTGTTTATAATCTGTAAAAGATAAATTATCAGTTGTTCCTCCGAAATTACTAATTTTATCTTGTCCCAGTGTCATTAAAGAATCTTGATTCTGCATTGATATCCTTACTTCGGGTTCTTTATATTGAACCATCTGATTACCGGTTTTCTGTGATTGATCTTTTTTATATTGCTCGAATGTAGCATTAAACATATCTTTATTAAATCCATTCTGAAATAATTTTTTCTGTTCTATTTCAGGATTAGTATTCTTTTCCATCCAATTACCATAACCATCATCATAAACCTCAGGTATTTTATTTTCTTCATAGATTCTATTAAATACATCTGAATCAAAATTATCTTTCATATTGGTATTTATCATTGGTTTATTCGCCTGTTGTTGTGTATACTCTCTAGACATATTTCTTAGATCTTGATGAGAATGAGAATTATCTTTTTCTTTTAATTTTTTCGTTAAAAGAGTATAAGCAATAGATACAAGTTGGAATTTCGCCTGTGTTCCTCCTCTATCGGGATGAGTTTTCATTGCTGCTTTAAGATATGCTTTCTTTAATGTTTTTTCATCATAATTTTTAGGAATTCCTAATATTTTATAAGGATCTAATTTCTTTTTAGTCGCGGGAGGTAATTGGGGTAATTGTGTCTGAGTAGAAGGCATTGATCCTTGAGTAGGTAAAGTACCACTACCTAACATTCTTCGTCCATTTTCATAATCTTGATTCACGATACCTTGTTGAAATAACATATTGGGTGCCATCTGTTGGCTTTCAAGATTATATTTATATAATTCATTTATCTGTTGTTGCTGTTTAAATATAAGATCTTGCTGTTGTTGTATGTAAGAAGAATACATAGATTGCTGAGCATCTTTCGTTGGAGTGTTTCCCATTATAATAATTCAACTTAAAATATTGTAGAATTTAAATTTAAATCTTCATCTTGTATTAATCCAATCATTACTCCAATAAATAGTAAATTATAACAAACTATTATAGAACATACAAGACAGCATTCTTTATCAGGTATTTTTCTAATTTCATCTGTATCAATCTTATATCCTTGATTATAATCGCTATGATTATGTATAATATTTCTATTATTCATTTAAATAAATTATCTCCTTATTATTTAAGTAATGGATCCTGTTTACGAAACAAAATTTAATCATTATCAAGATGACGATTATTCTAATAATTATGATTATCGTGGTAATTCTACTTTAACCGATATAGAAGTTCAATTAATGATACCAATATTAATATTATCATCTTGTTTTATGCCTATTTATTATTGCTTTAAAATGTGTGATATATATAAATATTGCAAAACAAGGATAAAAACTTCATCTTTAACTGAAGTATTAATAGAAGATCTTTCGGATGATTGTTCGATATGTTTAGAAAAATACATTCAAAATGACAAGTGTGTAAGACTAAATTGTTCACATATTTTTCATAAAAGATGTTTAAATGAATGGTTTAAGAATAGAATAGATAAATCGGAAGAATTAAATTGTCCTCTATGTAGAAATAATTTATTCTAAGTTAATTTATAAATGAGTGAAGGTTTTAAAGTAGTGAAAGGCGCGAAGTATCAAAAGAGACCATCTGCTTCTTATTTTTATAAAGAGTTAAAGGTCCCTGTTGGTTATATTGTTGAATACAGACCAAGAAAGGGTGGTAAAATGATAAAACATTCCCTGAGACTAAGAAAGAATGGCACTCCCTATTGGAAAGCTGAGGAGAAATTACCTGTTAAAAAAGGTAGTAAAAAGGGAAAACCTAGAAATAAAAGAGGACTCACTAAAAAGAGATCCTCTACTAAAAGAGTTTCTACCAAGAGAAGATCCAATAAAAGGAGATCTACTAAAAGATCTTCCCGATTAAGAGGTGGTAATATGTCATGACTAAAAAACAAGGTAACTTCTTTATTTAAGGATACCCAATTGGGTGGATTTAGATCTACTTGATCTTAATAAAGAATCCTTAAATAATCATATTTAAGATTTACCGTGAAGATTAAATCTTACAATTATAAGATTTAAACTGAGTTTTTCTTATTTATGATTTAAATAAATTTGATTTTAATTTAAAACTATACTAATAATATTTATTATAGTTATGAAGTTACTATTGAAAGCATTGAGCGAAGATCTAAGAAATATTTACTTAGGTCACTCTTCTTATAACGAGGGAGATTCGGGGTTAGATTTATTCTTTCCGGAAGATGTAACGCTCAAGTATGGAGATTGTGGAGTGAAGGTTGATTTACAGATTCAATGTGAGGGACTAAATGATTCAGAAGAAAAGAATATTTCATATTATTTATATCCTCGGTCATCTATTTCTAAGACACCAATCAGGATGGCTAATTCTGTTGGAATCATTGATGCGGGATACAGAGGAAATATTATAGTTGCATTAGATCATATTAATCCTAATATTCCTGAATTTACTATTCAGAAGGGTACTCGTTTATTTCAGATATGTGGTCCTACACTAGAACCTATTTCATTGGAAGTAGTGGGATCTCTTTCGGACACTGAAAGGGGGAATGGTGGATTCGGTAGTACAGGTCAATAAATCTTTTAATTTTCTATAGTTAATATTATGAGAGAAATCTTATTCTTGTGTTTATTTTTTTATATGATACTAAAATGTCAGAATAAAGAAGGTTTTTATAGTTCATTTTATAATAAATTATCGAATATTCACCAGACAAATTTAAATACAGATAATAAATATCCGGATAGAAATATTTATTATCCCGTTGCGAATCATAATAAAGTAAAATTGGGTAATACCGAACAAGAATTAATTGGGAACTATAATTACAGAGTAATTAAAAATACTATTAAAGAACCCCAACACGGTCCATATTCTGCTTTCTTAGATGTAAATAAATTAAGAAGTTATGATCATTTTTATCATGCTCCGATTACAGATAAGAAATATAGAAAAGATTTTAAATATGATAGATATTTAAGAGAGGATGGACAAGAAATAATCCAACAAGGTGACGATAAATATCAATTATATGAAAAACAGGGGGAAATAGAAGAACAAGATTCAGATCCATTCGATTTATTAGGTCATCCTGAAAATAATTCTAAAATATTATATAGTGATGAAATTCAAGATAGATTCTTAAAAATTAAAGGGAAACCTAATAGATACACAGATATAGGACATTCTGGACCCGGATTTTCAAGCACTTGATTGAAACATCTGATGTGAATTCGCTAACTTTTTAATTATATCTTCATATTTTTTTATTTTTTCATCTTTTTCTCTGGATTGAATAGATAATTCTTTTAAATTAAATCTATTCTGTTGTAAAAGATCTTCATAATTATGCTTTTCTTCAGTTATCTGGTATTTAACCAATTCTAATTCTTTTAATTTTTCACTTATTGTATCAATAATATTCTGTTGATATTTTATAACATCATTTAATTCTTCTACTTTCGCATAACATTTTTCTTCTTCTTCACTTTTAACGAAAAATCGCGTTGAATATCTAATAGAACCATCTTTATTTCTTTTACAACAAGGGACTTGCCAAGTTCTATGTCCTTTTTTAAGTATTAAACAATCATTCCCCATACTTATAAATTCCCCTCCCGGATAAAAAGATTCTTCTTCTTCTTTATTTTTCTTTTTTAAGGTAATATATTTTACAGAACAACCTTTCATAAAATCAAAGGGTAAAACTATTTCTTCGTATCCATCTAATTCTTTTCTTATAATTGAGACATCTTTTATCATTGTATTATTAATATTAATTAGATAGTTTTAAATTTAATATTATCTCTTCACCATTACACCTTTACCCTTTACCTTTATCCCCTGTAACATCACCCACTACATTACCTTTCACCATTGACTGACTCAATTTACTTTCCGCCACTGGCGAATCCCCATTTTTCTTATGAAGGCGTCGCCAATTGAAGAATGCAATCACCGACACTATCGCCACCAGCGCCACCACGCCCAATATCACTGGAATAAGGGAATCCCCATCGGGATCACCGCCGGGAGTAGGAGCACGAGAATTATGAGCAGGAGCAGGAGCAGGAGCAGGAGCAGGAGCAGGAGCAGGAGCAGGAGCAGGAGCAGGAGCAGCAGACTCGGCAGCAGTATCAGGAGCAGCAGACTCGGCAGCAGTATCAGGGGCAGCAGCAGTATCAAGAGCAGCAGCAGCAGCCCGCTCAGCCTCAGCAGCAGCAGACTCGCCAGCAGGAGCAGGAGCAGAGGGGGGAACTTCTAAATTCATCTCAGGGGGGCTACTACATTGTTCTATAAATTCAAATGTAGACATACCTGGATCTAACGTATAATTGCAAGTTAATGAATATTCACCTTGATATGGACTCGGGCAAGGTATATTATTCGTGGGTCCAATTCCCCTTGATTGTGTTCCATACGGACCACTGAATTGATTATCGAAAAAATTATAGTTGTAATCTTCACTTAATTCACCACCCGATTTTTCGTGTGTATCAGGGGGGGGTGAACATGTCCTAGGGAATAAATTTAACCATAGTTGTCCATCAAATTGTGGTGAGGGATTCATATTATCGATTAAATGCGAACAATGATTTTTAATCCTGTCTAATAATGGATGATGTCTACCATTATCCGGGTGTTTCAAACAAGAACTATTATATAGATAATTATATCTCTGACATAATGACACATCTTGGGGATCCGTCGGATCAAATAATGGATCATTTAATAAACTTGATACCTCAACTGGAATAACATTCGATTCGAGATCAATATGAGTATCTATATTTGTATTATATTTTTCCTCAACCCTCTTAAGTAATTTTTGAATAATACTTCCATGAAAAATGGTTGGATTTACTACGGATCCATTGAATAATAAATCGGAACAATGGTCTCCAGAATTTTGAAGTTCTGCTCCATCCTGAATGTGATCATAATTAATATTATAATATAATACAGCATCTTCATAATCATAGCCACAAGGGTGAGAGTCACCACTATTAGATCTCAAGTCTTGAAGTAAATCCTCTGTATTTATTTTATTATCCCCCGTTGAATCTAAACAATGACCACTAAAATCCATATCTCCTATGGGCGAACTAAAAGAATAAATTGATTCATTATTAGGTTCATTATTAGGTTCAGTCGCATCAGATTGAGTCTCAACTTGGTCCCGAGTTACGGTCCGAGAAACGGTGCAGCACTCATCTGCATTGCACCCTGTTATACAGGTGACAGAACCTGGGTTAGAATTAAGGTCATTCGTCTCCCCACTGCAGTCGAACCACTCGCAAGTGTCATTCGCGAATGTTATTCCATTGAAAAAATTATGTCTACGATTAGAATAATCTATTATGATGGAATATTCTAATCCTGGTAATATATTATTTTTCGCGTTGGGGGTAAAATTTACACCTGCCATGTAAACTGACTTACTTTCCCCGTCTCCTCTCGTGCCGATCCCAACGGGATGAAAAGCACTTCTATTACCATTAAAATTAAAACTATTAATTTTACCTAAGTATATTAATGTACCCGAGGAATTAATATCCATAAGATAAATACCAGGGATATCAGATTCTATACCCGGTTCAGGTGGCACAAGACTGGAATTAACTCCATCAATACAAGGAACCACGTTCTGATCTGCTCCTTGGTAATAACAATAATTCACATCAAATAATATAACATCTGAACTGAGGCTATCACTGAAGGCTGTCGGGGTGTATGTAGTCATCTGTGTTCCGTCATTGTAAAAAATCTCATAATCAGTTTCAGATATATTAAACCCGGAAGGATTTAATCTGTATAAATACATACTCATTTATATTATACAATTAAATATAAAAAATAAATAAATTATTTCTATTATTATACATATGGAAGAAATCCCTATAGAGGATAATATTGAAAATCCCGAAGACGATGGATGGGGCAACCAAGAATCCTCTGATTTAGAAGGATGGGGTGGTAATATTCAAGATTATGAGAATATTCAAGGGGGATGGGATGTCCCCGAAATAGAAAAAGAAATTAAAGAATTATCAATCGGAGATATTTTTATCATTTTATTGGAAAATAGAGAAAAACCATTCTTAACCATCGTTGAAAATATTTTTGAGGATGAAAAAAGGGTTAATTTGGTAGATAAAGATAAAAAAATTTATATATTTCTATATGATGATTACAATAATATTATAAATGAAACTGAAGAATATAAAGCGTTAGAAGTCGTTAAAGTAAAAGGACTTGAAAATGTAGATGATTATAAAACTAAAAAAGAAGAAATATATTTTGAAGTTGAGACGAAGGATGAATATGAAAAAGAATATTCGGAAACAAGAAAAAAAGATGATTTATTATCTCATTTAATAAGAGAATATGATTGTTATGATAATGATAACAGAATAGAAGAATTATATGAAATAGTTCAAGAAATATATAATTTAATTGAAAAAGGATATACAGAAAAAAAAGAAAAAATTATTCCTTCTCATCTTTTACCTATTTTTTCTAATAGCACACTGGATAATTCTGGAATAGATCATTTAATAGAAGGAATAAAATCATCGGAAACAATTGGTGAAATTACATATAAACAATTAATAAAACAGAATACGTTAGGATTATGTCCATTTGAATATAAAGAGGGTCACGGTTTTCAGACAGATGAATATATTGGTGATACTGTTAGAGAAGGTTCTTGGACTGAAGATTCAACATTTAATGAAAGAAAAACTAAAAATAAATTAATTGTTCCTCAAGATAAATATGATAAAATGAATAAAATATATACAGAATTAGTTACGATTTTTCCTTCTGATAATATATTAATATCTGGATTAATCGAACCTAAAATTGAAAAACAATATTTCAATTATGATTATACTTTATTTGATAAGATTACATTATTTCAGAAAATATTAATAGATGAAGAATGGTCCGAGTTAGCGAAATATAAAACTAAGAAATTAAAAGATCTTTTCATAACAGATAATCTGGCACTGGATACTTCAATTAAACCAGATTTAAATGAATTTATTTCCCACAATTTTGACGAAAAATTAAATGAAGAAAAATTGAAAATTATATTAGACAACAATCTTAAATCTATAAATGAAATAATAAATTATATTATTCAAGGTGAGTATGGTAATAAATTATTAAATATAGATGATATACATAATTTATTTTATAAATATAGATTGGATTATTTTAACTTGGATAAAAAAGATAAAAAAAAGATAGATAATCTTTTAGAAGATAATATTCAAGAACATATTGAAGAATATAAGAAAAAAAATAAGAGAAAATTTAATAAATTTAAATCAAGAAATAAACCCCTGACAGATAATAAAAAAGTATCTCTTTCGAAAGATTATATATTCAGTTTGATAAAAGAGGATAGAAAAAATGAATTAATGAAAAAATTTATTAATGTTTTTACGAGAAATGCTGATAAAAGAATAGAAGATCCTAATTTCCTTTATAATAAATATACTGGGCGTAAATTATTATGTAAGCATTATCTTTATTCATGTGAAATAAAAAATTCTAATGATATGTTTGATACACTACGTTCTAAATTCGGACTTCCCCCACGAGAAGGAAATATTTACTGTAAAATATGCGGTGAATACTTATGTGATGAAGATTTTTCAACATTGGAGGGATTTAGCGATGATAAACCTATACAGAGCAATGAAAAAATAGAATCACAAGAGGAGGAACAGAAAAAAAGAGAAATAATGGAAAAATTGATTAAAAAAGAAGATATGGTAAAACATCTGTCGATAATTTCCAATATGATAGGTGTTCAATTGGAAGATGAAGATCTATATAATATTATATTATGCTATGATTATTTGGATCATAATATTTTAGCAGATGCCAGATATAAAATGACAGGTATAACTGATACAGATATTCACAAAAGATTAAATAAATTATTAGAAAAAAAAAAAAAGAAAGAAAAAACGATTAAAGGTGATTCAGAAAAAGAAGGGAAGAAATTAGAGAAATTAAAAAAGAAAAAGGGGAAAATTATAGCCGACTTTCAGGGATGGATTAAAAATACCAATAAGATATTATTTTATATATCAATTATATCTTTATTTATTCAGACAGCTGTACCGGTTTATAGATTAAGAAGGGATATAGATTTTAAAATAATAGATGAAAATGAAAAAATAAACGAGGATACAATAAAATATCTAATTGAAAAATTAAAGAATATTATACCGAAATACAAGGGAGATCCATTATTTGATTCTATGATAGAAATTGTTGAAAATAAAGATATGAATGAAATTGGCGACCAATTATTAAGGACTATTTTTTATTGTAATAGTACGGTATTTCCAATTTTCTTAGAAAGAAAAGAAAAATATAATATATTCTTAAAAAGTCAGGAAAGAAATTATTTAAGACAAGAATGGCCCACATTCAAACCTCTCCAGAATAGTGAATATGTTACTATTGTAAATGAATTCTTAAAACGAATTAACATAGATGATAAATTAAGAAAACATTACGGAAAACCATTTATTGAAAATATTTCAATTATAAGACCTATAATAGAATTAAACGATTTCAATTTATCTGAAAAAATGGCATTACCGAATGTTAGCATTTTACAGAATTCATCTTTTAGAAAAATATTGAGATATACTATTTCCTGCTATGGTATTCATGAATCTAACATACTAATGAATTTATTATTTCAAAATTTATTAGAAACTACGGGTGAAGATAGTGAAAGAATTAAAACAATATTAAGTAATAATGGATGGAGAAATGATACTCAATCATTCTCTCCACTCTCTTTTAAGATACTAAGGGAAAAAATTATTCCACAATTATTCGCATTATATAGTAGAAATAATAATTATATTGACACATGTTTTAATATTGAAAAGAATTGTAATGGTTTTATCCATAATTCTGTAAATAATTATGATTTACATCAGTTAAATACAAGACCTAAAAGAATTTATAAACATATATTACCCGTAGTTTATCCTATGGTTTCATTTAAAGATATGAAAAAATATATGATAGAACAATTGTTCGATAAATATCGTTTCAATAAACAGGGGGATATCATTCATAAATACGATGATTCATTATATTTAAATTCGTATTTATTAGAAACATCATTATTAGAGAAAATAATTGAAAAAACTGAAAATAAAGAAATAATTAAAAATCAAGATAATTTTTTCAGGATATTAGAAAAAGAAAGAAACGATAATAGTTTAGTTTATAATCCAGTTATTGAAATAAAGAAATCATATACTAAAGATGATCATTATACCATTACTAAAATTTTATCTAATACCGATAATAGATTTTTAAAATATTTAACAGACAAAGAAATAGAATTAAATGAAGAAAAAAATAAAATTAAAGAAGAATCGTTGAAAAGATTACCCAATGCACTAACTGATCCCAGATCCCCCCCTCTTGATCGCGATATATTAACATCAATTCATATTAAAATTACGGAAGAGTATATATCAAAATTAACAGATAATAAAGATGTAAAATTATTTGATGAATATTTTCAACAGATTTTCTCCGAATATATTAAGACTAATGATTATAATATTTCAATGATATCAGAATTTATTTCAGAGAGCAATGATGTAACGTCTAATCAGAAAAAAAGATTTGAAAGTGTATTCAGTTCGGGTAAAAGAATTAAAATAAACATAGAAACTATTTTAACAGATTTTATATCGAATCTTGATTGTGGAGATATTTTAATTTATATGAGAGATATTCAGAATATTATAACTAAATTAAATAAAGATCCAGTCTCAACTGGATTAACGAATAATATACCGAAAGAATGGAATTTAACCGATTCAATTAAAAATAGTTTTATGAATTTCCTTCAGAAAAAAGACGATGACGAAAATATTAAGAGTAATCTTTTATTACATAATAGAATATTCGTAAAACCGAGAAATGATAATTATCCAGGATTTAATATATATAAAAATGAAAAAAATCATATTTATTTCAGTGGGTTATTTAATCATATATCCGATACATTTTCTCATTTAGAATATTTAAAGGGGAATAAAAGAAATCTTTTTACAGATACATATTCAGATTTTTATGCCAAATATTTATTAATCAATATGTTATTCAAGATTATGGAATACATTAGAGGACTTCAGACCAATCAAGGTGAAATAATAAATGATTCAATGTTATTATTTAAATCACTGGAAGAAAGAGATGAAGAATTAATTGAAGAAAGTATTAAAGTCATTTCACAATTTTTTATGGATTTAATTACTCATTTATTATTTCAACATTACGATACAACATGGTTATTTATGAATAAAAATAAAGATAGTCTTAATAATCGTTTATCTAAACAGAAGGAAAGAGAAAAACAAGAAAATATTGAAAAAGTTCATAATCCAAGTCCAGAGGAAAGATATTTAAGAAAATTAAAGCAAGAAACAGGTCAATCTAATTGGTGGAAAGAATCATCTGAATCAGCTGAAAAATATGTTAATAGTGATGATTATGCTTCTCATTCTGAAAGTGAAAGAATTGAAAGATTAAAAGAGATCTTCGGTTCCGATATTGAATTCGATGATATTGCTGATAAGATAAATATAGATCAATTCAGAGAAGAGAAAGACAAAAATGGAGAAAATCCCGAAGAGGATGGATATATAGGGCAAGGTGATTTAGACGAAGAAGGTGAAGAATTTTTAGATGATTACGATGAAGAACAAGAAACTGAATTTAATGAATAAATTAAGTTTTTTTTTTATATTTTTAAAACAGATAATTATTATAATGAATAATGATTATTTAATAATTGATCCCAGACCCCTGGAAGAATTTAAGGAGAAAACTTTTTCAGAATTTAAAAAAAAAGATGTTTTCAATGAATTAGCTAAGAGTATGGAAACTGGGAAAGTTGAAAATACTTGCTTCTGGGTCACGGAATGTATTATTTCGGGTTACACCTCGGAATTATTTGAAAAATTAATAATATTCGCAACTAAAATAGTTCACATAAATAATCCGAAGTTACCACAATTTTTATGGTTAAAATATTCTTCATATATGAATTCAATAGATCACATATCTAAAAAAGATAGAAAACAATATATTCATTTAAGAAATACACAGTCTGTTCGGAACAGTTTGTGTGATGTTGCCGTAACAATAGCAATGTCCCCCAAGTCTAAAAGGTATGATAAATATCCTAAACCGAAGGAAGATACCGATTATTCTTTTTCAGCAATAAAATCTAAAATGAATGCGACGATGCAAGTCTTACCCAGTCATATTATTAAGTTCACAGATCCAGAGGAGTTAAGAGTAATAATGAATGAATTATTTTTTAATTTGAAAAATAATCTTGGTGGTTACGAACATTCGTGTTATTGGGTTGCGTGGTTGATTCAATGGGAAAAAATAAATAAGAAAAATAAACAAGCATTTGAAATAGAAGAAAGACCCATAAAAGGTCTAAATAAAAAATTATGCAGAGATTTAATATGGTTAGTATGGTCGGTTATATTTGAAGAAGCTAATTTGAGAGAAGATAATATAAAAAAACAGATACAAGCATTATTTTTATTATATAAACATAATTTTACATCTGGTAAAAGAAATGTTAGATTACCTTATGTTTATCATGCAATTGGATATTTAACCTTACCTATAAAATTTAATATTAAAGTAAGAAAAGATGAAGATATTTTTCTAAAGACTCAATGTAATATTAATAAGATCTTTCAAGGAAAAAAGAAACATGAAAATAAAAATTATGTAGAACCACCTAAGGTAAATAAAAAAATAATTACAGCCGAAAAAGAAATAACTAATTCACAGATGGAGAGGATAAAAGAAATAGATGAAATTTTTTTTAGTTGATATTGTTATATATGAAAATAGAAAAAATTTATTCTAAATTTAAAGATTTATTTAAAGAATGTTCCCCGCTTTATTCCAATTTAATCATACTGATATTTATGATTTTAGGTATAATTTTAAGATTAAATATTGATACATTTGATAATTATAAAAGGACATTATTTATAACATTGGGTATATTTATTTTACATTTCTCAATAGTTTTTATCCTATGTAAAAAAAGTTTTAAAAAGACGGCATACTTAATAGCATATTTACCTTTTATTCTCATTATAATACAGGCATTTGTTATGGTATATGAAAGTCTTGTCATGTTTAATGAAATAGTAAAAGAGATTGAAACCGGAGAAAAAAATAAAGATCAAGAATTGTCTAACCAGAACAATTCACACAATCGGGTTCAATAGTAAATTGTATTGCTTTCGAAGAAGGTCTACTTCTAAGATAATATATCCCCGTTTTAAGGCCTTTTTCCCAACCATAAAAATGCATACTTGTAAGAGTAGAAATATTCGGACTCTCTAAAAATAAATTCATACTCTGAGATTGGCAGATAAATTTACCTCTATCAAGAGCCATATCAACAATAACCTTCTGCTTTATTTCCCATATTGTTTTATACTTGTCTTTAATCTTCTGAGGTATTCCCTCGATAGATTGAATTGAACCATCATTTAGAATTAATTTATCTTTTAATTCTTTAGACCATAAATTTAATGAAATTAAATCTTCTACAAGATAATCATTCATAATCATATATTCCCCTGCTAACACCCTCCTTGTATAAATATTAGACATAATTGGTTCGAAACATTCATAATTACCCAAGATCTGCGCCGTTGATGCTGTGGGCATGGGGGCAACAAGTAAGCTATTCCTTACACCATATATTTTAATTTTATCTCTTAATTCCGACCAATTCCAATGAATATCAGTTACATTTTTTTTCCATAGATCGAACTGCAGTTCACCGTGATACATCGGGGATCCTATGTAAGAAGAATATGAACCTAGATACTCTTCTCTATCTAATTCCTCGGAAATAATATTATAATTACCTTTAATATCCGCCATTTCACCCGATGTTACGAATTCTTCTTCATTACACACGAAACCGGTTTCAAGTTGCTTTAAACCTTGTTTATATTTCTTAATAATTTCTTCTCTATCTCTCGATATTTCCATTGATGCTTCTAATGATGAGAAATAAATACATTCAAATATTCTGTCATTTAATTCTCTTGCTTCGGGTGAATCAAATGAATATCCGAATTCTAAAAATACATTCGCTAATCCCTGAACACCGAGACCAATGGGTCTGTGTCTTAGATTGGATCTCTCGGTTTCTTTCGTTGGATAATAATTATAATCAATAATATTATTCAGGTTATGGGTTAGTTTTTTAGTTATCATTTTTAGTTTTTCATAATCATAGATAGGTCTAACATATTCTTCTAATTCGGTATATCCACCTAAATGATCTTGTCCATATTCTTTATTGATATATATCTGTGGAAATTTAACACCGAGTGGATAAGTCCCCGACAATGAAGTTAATTCGGTGAAATGTTTCTTTACATATGAAATATTTTTCTTTTTACATAAACCTTCCGCTAATTGACAATAAACGCAATCGGGTTTCGAATAAATAACTAACTCTAAATTACCGATATCTTTCGGAACTACACACTTCTTTAAAGCAATGGATGCCAGATTACATACAGCAGTTTCTTCTGGACTTGTATACTCAATAATTTCAGTACAGAGATTAGAAGATTTTATTGTTCCGAGATTCTGTTGATTGGATTTCCTATTGCAAGCATCCTTATAGAGGAGATAAGGATTACCGGTTTCAATCTGACAAGTTAGTATAGATTGCCAGAGTGTTCTAGCATCTATTTTTTTCCTGTATTTCCCCTCTTCTTCGTATTTAGAATACAGACTATTAAATTCTTCACCCCAGACATCACTCAAACCCTTACATTCATTCGGGCACATTAGAGACCATTGTTCATTATTTTTTACTCTTTCCATAAAGAGATCTGAAATCCATAGAGCATAAAATAAATCCCGAGCCCTTTCACTTTCATTACCATGATTCTTTTTTAATTCAATAAATTCAAATATATCACAATGCCAAGGCTCAAGATAAATCGCGAAAGAACCATTCCTTTTTCCACCACCCTGATCAACATATCTCGCTGTGTCATTAAATACCCTCAGCATTGGTATTAAACCATTGGAATGACCATTAGTCCCCGAAATATATGAATCTGTACCTCTAATATCATGAATAGATAATCCTATACCCCCCGCATGCTTGGAAATCATCGCACAATCACCCAGAGTTTTATAAATACCTGAAATAGAATCTTCCTGCATAGTTAGAAGGAAACAACTAGCGAATTGTTCCCTTCTTGAGCCAGCATTGTACAGAGTGGGTGTAGCATGAGTAAAATAATGATCGGACATCATCCGGTAGTTCTCTAAAGCCTTTTCTAAATTATTTCGATGAATTGAAAGAGAAACCCTCATAAGCATATCTTGGGGTCTTTCAATAATCTTTTTATCAATCTTATAAAGATAGGTCTTTTCCAGAGTTTTTAAACCGAAAAAATCATAATTATAATCTTTACTATAATCAATTGCATCATCTATAATACTCTTATGTTCTTGAACAAGTTTATAGAAATAATCTGCAATAAGAGGTTTCTTAATACCATTAGAAACATGATTATACATTAATTCAATTTTATCTGAAAAATTATCAAGAGTATTCTTATGAAGATTAGAAACTGTAATACGACCTGCAAGAATCTTAAAATCTGGGTGTGTTGAATACAGAGACATAGCATTCTGAGCAGATAAATCATCCAGTTCAGAAGTCTTTACCCCGTCATAAATTTCTTGAACTACCTTCTGTGCTAAAATTGTTTCATCAATATTTAATCCATCCTTAAATTCTTCGCTGAAGCATAATGATCTAATTCTGTTAAGGATCTTATCAAATGAAACATCTTCATATGATCCCGACCTCTTAAGTACGCGCATTCTATTATACATTTATATATAGGTCAATTTTTAAGTCATTTTCCCTTTAAATTTTCCCATTTTTAAATTTAAAATTATAATGATCTTAAATATATATATCTTAACATGAAGATAGCTATAACAGGAAAGATGTGTTCGGGGAAGAGCACTCTCGCTCAAATTATAAAAGAAACAGATAGTAGATTCATTATTTATTCATTCGGTAAAAAAGTCAAGGATGTTGCGAAAGATCTCTTTAATATGAAAGAAAAGGATAGAAGTCTTTTAACTTCTATCGGGACGAAAATGAGAGAAATAGATTATGATGTATGGGTCAATTATATAATCAATCAGACAAGAGATAAAACTCATTGTATTGTGGACGATCTCCGTTATCAGAATGAATATGATGCTCTACACGGAGATGGTTATAAGATAATTCAACTTGTTGTTGATCCTATAGTCCAAGAAGAAAGAATTAAAAAGATTTATCCCAATAATTATCAAGATCATTTAAATAATAGAGATCATATCTCTGAAACGAATGAATTTAACTGGTTAAGTAAAGATAATCTTCTAATAATAAATTCAGATGAAGATAAAATATTCGAAATTAGAGAAAAAGTTCTTTCGTTTATAAAAGAATAATATAATTTAAGAATTTAATAATGTCGGAATTTATAAATCTTGTACCAATTACACAATTAAAAATCGGTAAAACTAAATGGTTGAATACTAATATTAAATATGAATATTCTTTAAAGATAGAAAATCTTCTAAATGATATGTGTGAAAATATTTTACAATGGTTGTATAATTTAGAAGAATATACTCTCGTAACAGACGAAGATTCTTTTAATAATTCTTTTAAAGATATGATTTATGAAAAATATCTTTATAATTCTAAATCTGATATCATAGATACTGAATCATATGATTACAATTATTTTGAATTGAAATATTTAGAAGAAATAAATAGTTTATATTTAGAATCTACGAAAATTTTAGATCACTATGATTTAAATTTTTTCCAAGATAAAGATTTCATGGAATTATTTTATTTCATTTATGAAAACATTAATTATTTAGACGAATCGGATTGTGAAGATGAAGAAGAAGAAGATTATCTAAATTATAATATAGATGCTGAAAAGATTAAATAAATTGGAAAAACAGCATGGTGGTGGAATACCATTTAGTGCTATGAGTGAATCAGATAAAAAAAATAAAAAAGAAAAAAAAACTAAAAAATCTAAGAAAAGAAAAGCGACCCATTATAAACACAGGAAAAGGTCAGTTTCCCCGTCGAGGGCTCATAGAAAAGTAACTAAAAAATTAAAAAGAAGTAAAAAAACTAAAAAACCTAAGAATGATAAAAAATGTAAATGTGGTTCTCATAAGTATACAGGAAAAGAAGAAACACCAAGAGGTCTTGGAAAATGTGAAGAATGTTTACCTTTTAATGTTGTTTTAAAAGGTAAAGATGGAAAACTATATGAAAATAGAAAAGAAGGATGGTTTAAATTGAATTAAAGTTAAATTAAAGTTAAATTAAGATCTCTTATAAAAAAGTAAATAAGGAATATAATTTAATAATTTTTCATCTGAAACACTTGAAACATGTGAATCATTATATTCATACCACTTCTTGTCTAATGAATTCTTAGATACAGCATAATAATGTCCTCCACCCAGAGAACCACTATGAATACAGAATCCATTCAAGTTATAAGTATTAGGTCCACTTGTTCCATAATTTTTATTGTAATCTTTAAGGTCTAATTTAAGTGGATATTGGATATATTTATCATTTTTTCTTAAACTGGTCGTATATCTTTTTAATAAGATGATTAAAATATCGGATGTTTTAAATAATAAAGTTTTCTGATGAGGTTGTACTCTTTTAGAACATTTATCACATTTCCACATATTTTTTTCATCTAATATCTGTTTTCTTGTATAATGCTTAAAACAATCATGAATTGTTTCAGCATCATTAGGTAATTCTAAAGAGATCACTTGAATTGGATCGTGATTAGAAGTGAAATAATAACATTCCGGGCAGATAGTTAAGCTTAATAATTGAGAATAAAAATTTTCAACTATATAAGAATAATCATTTTCATAAAATCTTTTCCAAGTTTCGAAACCCTTTACAACCATTTTACTCGTTTCATCTGATTCAGATTTCTTTTTTAAATTTATCTTAACACTTCTTTTAATAGAATCGTGTAATAAGTCTAAGAAAAGAGTTAAAAATTCATCAACATCATTCTGATTAAAATTTTCAAAATAAAGATCTTTTTCATCGCATAAGGTTTTAAAAGATCTCAATAATTTTAATGGATTCTGGCAAGTATCATTCTCATTGGACCACATTCCCCTCTGAAATTGAAACCATTCATACATTAATCCTGATTGTAATTTTTCACATTCTTTAAAAAAGTTTTCATTCTGTGGATGAAAAGTTAAAAGGTGACTTAAACATTGTAAAACTGAATTCATATAACATGTATTTCCTAAATTAACTAATCCTTTATTTCCGGCATTAATAGAGGTATTTGTAGAGGCATTAATTTGTGCCATTATTTTATAATTATTCTTCTTCTTATATTTTTAAATTACTTAAAAAATTTTATAGTGTTAAGTATAAATGAGTGAATTAGATATTAGTGATATCGTCGACAACGAAGTTGCTGTTGATACCGAATCCTCTGAAGTAGTTGTCGAAGAAGTTTCCGAAGAAGAACCCGAAGAAGAACCTTCCGAAGAAGAACCCGATGCAAGCGCCAGTGGAGGGGAAGGGGAATTAGAAGAAGCACCAACAGAAGAAGAGGAAGAAGCACCAACAGAAGAAGAGGAAGAAGCACCAGCGGAAGAAGCACCCGAAGAAGCACCAGGAGAAGCACCGGTAGAAGAAGCACCGGTAGAGGAAGCACCAACAGAGGAAGAAGCAACAGAGGAAGCAGTAGAAGCCCCAGCAGAAGAATCACCAGCAGAAGAAGCACCGGCAGTAGAAGCAGTGGCTCCTGTAGAACAAGTTGTTTCAGACATTCGTGATATTTTATCAGAAGATCACCCATCAAATGAGTGGGAAGAAGAGACTAATAATTCTTCACTTGGAGATGGAATTATAATTGTCTCCGGGATACATAAAGGTAAAAAATTTTCTGAAGTATTACCTCATTTATTAGACACATTAAGAGAAGATCAAATAAGTGTTTGGATTAATAAACAATCAATTGAAGGGTGTGATAAAATTAATGCATTTAAATATTTAAAATATTTTAAAGCTAATAGACATTAAAATTATTTTTGTAAAATTAAAATTATTTTTGTAGAATTATTTAGCGATTGAATAAATAATTTAGTTAGAGTATGCGAGACCACCCATGCCCGACATAATTCTAAGCACATTATAGTTAATGGCATAAATATCATATGATGCTTCAGCACTACTAGCTACAAGTTGAGCGTTATCAATTCTTGAGAAATTGCAAGTTCCAGATGGTTGATGTTCTTCAGGTTTAAGTGCGAATGAATAAACAGCAATTGAACCATCATTAATCAAACTTCCGTATCCACCATGATGATCCATTACTTGGACTCTTGTGAAATATTCAGCATCTCTTTCTGCCATACGATCGTGTCCATTTAATTTTAAATGGAATTTACCTGTACCCACGGTTTCAGGCGTAGATGGACCTGAGTCGTCTGCGATAAAACCATCTGTCTGCGCATCGACACCACCTGTCCAAATTAATTCTTTAACTGGATGATTAAAGTTAAGATCTAAAGAAGATGATCCAGATAAACCCGAGAAAGATTGGTATTGGACTTGTTCAATTAAGTATTCATGAGAAACTTGGGCAAAGCGCCTACGTTCGTCGGTATCAAGGTAAATATAATCGGCAAATAATTCGGCAGATAAAGTAGGTGATGCTTCTTCAAAAATAGTATTTGAAGCACCAAACTCTAATATTACTTTAACTTCATGATATTGGAGAGCAATAAGAGGTAACGCAAGACCAGGGTTACGGCAAAACCAGAATTGAAGGGGTATGTATAGTTTCTTCACACCATCTACGTTATTCACTAGCCCGCGATTTCCACCCATACCAGTAGTCCTTTGAAATAATGTAGCTGCCTTATCACCTACTTCAACCCCATCACTAGCAGTAAGTGCCGATTGAATTCCAGCATCATTCGGTTCAGTTAATTCCGCCCATGTTTCCATCCAATG
>Ga0206130_10003302_pt1 | contig 21283 bp, 15 predicted proteins | sample Helgoland_Spring_9_FD_148637 | JGI IMG/M metagenome (GOLD analysis project Ga0206130, IMG submission 148637) | Pelagic subsurface seawater microbial communities from Kabeltonne, Helgoland, North Sea - Helgoland_Spring_Bloom_20160512_1 | ecosystem: Environmental > Aquatic > Marine > Epipelagic ... | reverse complement strand
CTTTATAGAATTTTTAATAGCTCTAATTAGCCTATAATCAGCTTTTTCTGAAACCAAAGTAAGTAAACTTCCATAGATTACCTAATACTCTGATAAGATTGTCCTTTCTTTATCCTTGAAATCTTAGTCCTATTACAACTAACTTCATCAGTAATCTGCTGCTGTGTCATATTAGTTTTTAACAACTTTCTAACTTGTAAAACTTTCAATTCATAAATTGTTGAATAAGTACAAAACAAATGATATTAGCGAAGCCTTGCAGTTATGCAAAAGGGACTCTTTAACTCCTCACATAGAGGAGGGATAATAGAGATAGTAAAGAGACAAAGCGACTATAACATAAATGATAAATTGAGTGCGCCAGAATATCCCTGAAAAAAAACTTTGGAGGAAACTATAAGTAAATTTTAAAGATCAAAAAATTATTATTGCTCAGTATGTACGGGCGATGACATATCAATATTTCTATTAGAAATGTATAATTTTCTAAAAATACTTGTTCTATTGCAATGAGGGCATATTTTTAATATCCTTTCTTGAAAACTCCCATAAAAAACGAAATTTGAAACTGAAAATCGAAACTTTGATGCACCCGATCATGAGTTCGCGTTTCCGCATTTCGCCAGGGCGGCCGACCCCCATAATAACCCTAACCTCTTGGTTGTAGGGATTATAAAATCTTTCATCTATTGTGAAATTAATGCAATAAATTCGGATTATTCAAACAAACATGAGAACAGACCTATTTCTCTGGGTCAATGAGACCGAAGATTTCGTCAACGCTTAGTAGTAGATGCTTATCACCATCAACAGCGAGTTCTATCCCAGCTGAGTTTGAGAACAAGACAACGTCACCAACCTCCAATTGTACAGAGTTATTTGTAGAGACTACTGTACCCTTCCTGTTGTCCTGAGAACCCACGTATATACCGTTAACCTCTTCTTCTGCTGAGTGAGCTTCAACAAGTACTTTTTCTCCTAGGGGTTTGAATTTGACTTTGTTTTCTATATGACAAATATAATTAATCATTGTGCATTAAACGTGCATTTATAATACATAAAGTAATTTTTGGACTGGTTTTGTGAAAAGTTATGTTAATTACATTCACATTATATATATTTGCGGTGTTGGTATAGTAGTTTATTTATGGTTTGTAGGCCACCGAGATATTCTTGGGGGCTTATTACCGCCACCAACACGGGACGTCTTCCGATAAGACTAAACTTGCACACTAGATACCAGTGCTTGGATCAGATAAATGCTCGGTATGTGAGCGTGGAGTATTTCTTTTTTGGGGGTTTTTCTTTCTTTTCTTTTTTCTTTTTACGCTTTTTCTTTTTTCTTTTCTTTCTTTAGTATGGTAAAAAAAAATAGAATATTAGCTATATATATAGTGACGAGCGAAGCGAGGAGCGTAACGAAAAGAGCTTTAGAGTCAAGCCTAGAAATATTCTTGTTATAATCTAAACACTACATGATTAAAAATCTGTAATAATTACAATACAAACAAGGTGATATTAAATTTAAAACAAAAGTCATAGGATTAACTCTATTAAGATAAAGAGTAGCAATATTTATGTCATAGTTAAAACATAGAAAATATAATATAAAAAATATAAAATTAGAATTGAACTTTTATGTGTTGTAGCTATTACACAGCACTAATAAATATAGCCTTAAGATAATGACAAGAATATTTCTAGGCTTGACTCTAAAGCTCTTTTCGTTAGTTGAAACTACTACAAAGAGTTAAGACCTAAAGGGATCAAAATACCAAAACAGTTATAACTATGTATAGAAACTAAGGAATAATGTTTTAATACAATGCACCCCCCCCCACCCAGGGGACAGAAAGAAAATAGATTTTTGAATTACATATAGGTTATATCTGTGTTGGAGTAGGGTGTTAGTAGGGGATTATTCTATAGATATACTACTATTTACTTCTACTAATTAGTACCTACTTAGATTACTATAACTTCTTCAGTTCAATCTATGATTATCACCTTATTTTACTCTATTGTTATTTCTCTAGTTTATGCCTTGACGTATCATCTTAATCTTTTAGAACCTATTGGTATTATCTCTAGAATACAACCTTTTTCCTCATCCTTCTTTTTATTCCTTCTATTAAGATTTGATATCTATTCTAAGCTTGAATACAAAGCCTTTAAAGCCCTTATTAATACTAGGTTTTTCTTTTGTCCTTAAATAAGTACATTAGAAGAGCTAATACGACCTCTCCATAGGTAAGCTTTAAAGCTATTGTGAAGACGTATCAATACAGAATTATTATTCTTATTTAGCGGGAAGGAGAATGCTTTATAGAGGCTTATATGAGCTCTACGCACAATGCTTTATCCCCGATGCCAAAGTCTACGTTGGAAGAAATGATTTTATAAAGATAAATAGTTAAAAAGCCCGAACGGCATGCTAGATTTTTTCTTTACAGATGATTGGAAGAATAGGATAGCGTCATCCACAAACTCAGGGTAAAATTGAACGATATCACAGATCTATGAAGAATGTAGTGAAACTGGATAATTATTACAGCCTTGGGCAGTTAGAGCATAAAATGAAGCAATTTGTTCGGTATTACAACAATGAAAGATACCATGAGTCCATCAATAACCTTACTCCATCTGAGGTCTATTATGGTACGGGAGAACGAAAACTTAGGTACAGGAAAAGAATCAAACAACAAACTTTAATTGAACGGAAAAAACAGAATCAAAATATTTATTTAAATTAGTGTCAACACTCGCTTAATTTATCTCTGAAAAGTCCACTTTTATTTGACGACATATACTCATTAAAATGAAACAAGTAGGATGAATTTTATAAGAATATCTGTCATAATATTTTCATTCGTAACCCTAGGTATTGGAATTTGGTCGTATTTTAAAATTAGAGGAAAAGCGGTCAACTATTTTAAAGCAGGGGCTATGATGCCAGTATGGGTGGTCGCAATAAGTTTGATCGCTCCTTCGATTGATGCCAATGGATCAATTGGTGCTGCCGCTCGAAGTGCAGAATATGGTTTTTGGGCAGGTGCTTGTATACCTATTGGGCTGGCCATCTGTATGTTTATTCTAGGACGTTATTTCGCTGAACCGATCTGGAAGATGAATATAATGACTTTACCTGATTTCTATGGTAGAAGATATAATAAAACTACAGAGGGCCTTGCCACCATCACAATGTCAATCGGAGGTTGTATTCTGTTGGCAGGGAACTTAGCGGGTCTTGCCATTCTATCGGGTAGAATCTTTGGTTTTGATTATGCAGTAATATTGATAATGATTGGGGTATATATATTAACTTATTCTTTAACTGGCGGTTTTATCACCTCACTTTGGACGAGTATTTTTCAAGTTGCCATTTTTGTATTGGCTATTGTCTTGGCATTTTCTTGGCTCACATTTAACAATGGGTGGAATGAATTGATGGAGGTGGTTCCTCCAACGCATAAATCTTTAGTAGGGCTCCTAAATATTGAAAGGGGAGCACTAGTGAATTGGGCTGCCATCATATCACTAGCCTTAGGCAATATAGTTGCATTGGATCTAATTCAGCGGATTATATCATCGGAATCACCCCAGGCCGCCCGAAGAAGTTGTTATTTGGGAGGAATAATGACTTTTGCTGTTGCTACTCCAGTATCAATAATTGGTTTGTATTCCTTTTACTTTCATGAAGAAATTGGTTTTTCACTATTGACAAATATTGCAATTGACCATATGCCGAATTGGATAGGAGTATTGTTGATTTTAGGGATCATAGCGGCAAGTATTGCAGTAGCATCCGGTATTTTACTGGCGATGTCAAATGCAATTACTAGAAACTTGTTTCAGCGTTTTTCAAAATCATTTTGGGACAATGAGCGGTTACTCCAGACTTCACGTCTTGTAGCTATTCCTGTAATGGTCGTTTCTTTGATTTTTGCTTTTTATCGACCCGAACCTGGGACACTTTTAATACTAGCCTTTGACATCATTTTGGCAGGTTGTTTCGTACCATTCGTTTTTGGAATGTATTGGAAGCGATCGAATGCTGCTGCAGCGGTTGCGGCTATCCTATCAGGGACACTTTCAAGATTGATATTGTATTTGATAATACCTGATAGTTTAATTGGTATTGATACCTTATTACCTCCGATTATTTCATGTGCCATATTTATGTTGGTCGCTTCTTTTACTCAGAGAATATCACCACCAAAATTTGAGGTGCTTAAAACGGCACTTACGGATGATGAGTTGATTACAGGCCAATTTTAATAAGCCCTAAAAATCAGGTTTTCGGAAACATTGATATTATGTGATTCTCTATGATGTATGTTGACCTTGATTTCTGTAAGGTAGACTTCGAATATTTATCATATAATTTGGAATGAATCAATTAGTCCTTATCTAGTAAATTTTAACCCCGTTTTTCATGACCATGCTTGGTATTATTTGTCAATGATGGAGTTAATTACTTTAGTATTATATCAAGCTTAATTATGATCGAGTATTACTGAATATACTATATATACCCCCCTTATTTTTAGCACATATATTTCAATTATTTATTATAATAAATTAATTTTCATAAATATATATTTGATATATCAGTTATATATTAAAAAAATATGTGTACATTAGTTATAATATTATTCTAAAAAGAAAATATGATGAACCCTATGTGGCAGGGTGTTTATCCTGCAATAACAACTAAGTTTAATAAAGATTTTAGTATTGATCATCAAACAATGGAGCGACACTTAGTCGATCAAATAGAATCTGGTGTGCATGGATTGGTAGTTGTGGGATCATTAGGTGAGAACAGTACTTTGTCTTTAAATGAGAAGCAGCAAGTATTAAAGATTGCTGTTTCTGTAAGTAATGGCAGAGTTCCAGTATTAGCCACACTTGCTGAAGCCAATACTGCAGATGCTTGTAGGTTTGCACAATTAACAGCTGAAAATGGTGGTGATGGAATAATGGCATTGCCCCCCATGAGATATAAATCGGACAGGCGTGAAACCTTAGAATATTTTAGAAATATTGCAAAGGCGACCGAATTACCGATTATGGTTTATAACAACCCTATCGACTATGGAGTAGACGTTACCCCTGAAATGTTTGTTGAATTAGCCGATGAAGAAAAATTTGTGGCAATAAAAGAATCTTCTAGAGATATACGTCGAATAACTGATTTAATAAATCTGTTAGATGACCGATATCAGATTTTCTGTGGTGTGGACGATTTAGCACTCGAATGTTTAGTTCTTGGAGCAGACGGCTGGTTAGCTGGATTGGTATGTGCATTTCCTCGAGAGACTGTGATTATTTATAATTTACAAAAAGAAGGAAGGTTCAAGGAGGCTTTGGCTATTTACAGATGGTTTATGCCCTTATTACATTTGGACGTATCAACCAAACTTGTACAAAATATAAAATTAGCTGAGACTATGGTCGGAATTGGAAATGAAAATGTTCGACCTCCTCGTTTACCATTAGCTGATGAAGAGCGACAGCTAGTGATAGAAATCATCGAAAAAGGACTTGATTCGAGACCTAAGCTACCAGAGTTAAATGGATAATGACTTACTCTAGAAACTATATTGAATCATTAAAAAATTCACAATATTTAAACCTTAGACAAATTAATATGGAAATTGATTTTGCCTCCCGACGGAGAAGTAAACCTCTTAATAGTTTGGCCGACAAAGCCTTTCATTTAATAGAAGAAAAAATTGTTACACTTCAACTAAAGCCAGGAAGTCTCATTTCAGAAGTCGAATTGAGCGAAGAAATAGATATTGGTCGAACGCCTGTACGTGAAGCTTTGCAAAGATTGGCTCACGAAGGTATGATTTCAATTTTACCACGAAGAGGAATGATCGTAAGTGAGGTTGATATAATGAATCAGTTAGAAATTATGGATTTACGAAGAGTAGTTGATCGTATGATTGCTGCAAAGGCAGCTAAACGGACTACTATCGAACAAAAAGAGCGATTAAAAGAAATTGCTGAGGATATTGAAGTTACTGCAAAAAAGGGAGATGTAGTAGGTTTTATGCATCTCGATGGTCAATTTGATCAAATCATGCGAACAGCTGCAAGAAATTACTTTGGGACTCAGATATCTGAGACACTTCATGCTCATTGCCGAAGGTTCTGGTACATTAATAGGGAAGTAAGTGATCTTAAGAGATCAGCTAAACTTCATGCAAGGATGATGCGAGAAATTGCTAGAGGGAATCAATATAAGGCTTGTGAAGCCTCTGATGCATTGAGTGATTATATAGAAGACTTTACCAGGTCTACCCTGGATAATTGATTAAATTTTTGTTTAACTAAAAACTAAACTATGAAACAAATTTACTTGACACACTTAGCTCCAGTCTTATCGCTGGTCATCTATTTGGTTAATTACAATAAGCGAATTTTTAGAGCTTTGGCATATACAACTTTATTTTTGCTGAGTAATATATCATATTCTCAGTCTCAAGTCTCCATTAGTGGAAAGGTTACAGATGAGTCCACGGGGCAAGGATTACCTGGTACTACGGTAATTATTGAAGGAACTACTACAGGTAGTATTGCTGACTATGATGGTAATTTTACTATATCTGATGTTCCTTTAGGTACTTATAATTTGATTGCTAATTCGGTAAGCTATAAAACGATGACGCAAGAGGTAACAATTGAATCTGGTAAAAACTATGATTATGGGTTAATTGCAAACTTTGCTCTTTCTTACGATCAACTGATGATGGATCAAGTTGTAGTTACGGGTGTTGCTTCGAAAAACTCAAGAGCAACTTCGGCTATTGCTGTTCAGCGAATTGATGCAGAAAAATATACAGAACTATCCAACTATAATTCTGTAGGTCAATTGGTGACAGGAAAGATAGCTGGAGTATCGTTACAATCTACTGGAGGTGGATTTGGTGCTGCAACTCGTTTCACAGTTAGATCAGGTGGAGGAATTAATGGTAATGGTCAGCCTGCAATCTTTGTTGATGGAGTCAGAATGAGTAACTCTGTGTATTCTGGAGCAGGTCAAGGGGAAGGTGGTGGAATTTCATCTTTAGTTGGTTTAAACCCGGAAAATATTGCCAATATAGAAGTCATCAAAGGACCTGCTGGTGCTGCTTCTTATGGCACAGGTGCTGCTAATGGGGTTATTTTAATAACTACCAAGCGGGGTAAGAATAAGGGTTGGGAGGTGAATTACAGATCGACTATTGGATTTAATGATATGCGTGATATTAAAGAACTTGAATTTAGAAATCACGAATACTTAGAAGATAATTTTTTTGAGAGGGGTGCAATTTTTAAAAATAGATTCAGTGTATCAGGAGGAAGTGATCAAATTAAAGCATTCTTTTCAGTAGATAAAAATAATGAGAAAGGACATGTTGCCAATAATAGCTTTGATCAGACCAATGTCCGGTTGAATATGGATTTTACTCCTTCAAATAAATTAAGTGTTAAATCCAGTGCTCAGTATGGTCAGACAGAGATTGTATTTCCTCAGCGAGGAAGGGGTGATGGTGAATTTGGATATCTTTCATTTGTTAGAGTTCCTTATAATGAAGATTTTGATGGTCCTTTTAATCCTTCATACTATGATGGGAGATCAGAAGATCTTAATATGACTCATAATTTTACTGGTTCTATAGCCACACTGTTTAGTCCTTTTGTTGATAGTGATAATGCGCTCAGCGGACTAACAGCTGGATTGACCGTTGGTTTAAATAATGTTCAAAACTCAAATTTATTTGTGCAAAAGAGAACTACTGAAGCGGTTGAAGGATCAGATGAGCCAGGCGAAAGAAGAATAGGAACTTTTGATACACGTAATATTACTCTAACTTCTGATATTTCCTATGGTTATAATTTTGGTCGTTTCACTGGAACATCAACTATCGGTACTCAACTTTTTAATGATCGAACGGAAGAGGTCATAAACTCGAGAAGTAATTTTGCATCTAATTTGGTTTCAACTCTCAATGGTGCCCAACTCGCTGGTACGAGTACTGAAGGTTTTAATCACTACAGATCAGCAGGAATTTTTACTTCACATAGTTTTTCTTTTGATGAGAAATACCTAGCCTCAGTAATGGTTAGACAGGATTATGCAAGTGTTTTGGGTTCATTATCGTCAAGTATTATTTATCCAGCAGCAAATTTTGCAATTAGACTAGATAAATTTGATTTTCTTCCCTCTTCTATTTCTCTATTGAAAACAAGAATAGCATATGGAGAATCTGGTACTTTACCAGGTCGAATAGATGGGATTCCAATTCTTTGGACTCTGAATGAAACCCAATATGGTATCGGATCTAATCTTTCATCTTTTGGTAATCCTTCACTTGAACCAGAGCGTGTGAAGCAGCTGGAACTTGGAATTGACGCTCAGTTTGGTAATTATGGATTGGAACTTACTTACTACAAAGAAGATGTGATAAATTCTATAGTTCCGAAAGCCAATGTTACTTCATCTGGTCAAAATGCTAGCTTTCCACTAGCCAATATTGGTAAAGTGGAAGGCTCTGGTTTAGAAACTCAACTTTTTGCAAATTTTTCAGGAGAGGCTCTTGGTGGTTGGAGAGCTGATTTCACATTAAATAATTCATGGCAACAAAACGAAGTGACAGATATGGGAGGCGCTGGCGGAGTAAGAGCGGGTGCTGGCGGTGGTCGTCAGTGGTATAGAGAGGGATTACCTAAAGGGGCATATTTTAATCAGGTTAGCTTAGGGGCACTATTTTCAGATGGTACTAATGAGCAGGAATTCGAGACTGCTCCAAATTACGGAGATGTTTTACCTTCGGGAGAAGCTTATGGTGCTAAATCATCTGATGGAGATGTTTTCATTGGAACAAATGATCCAAGATACGTTGGTAGTCTTACAACTAGTATCAGTGCTGGAGGGTTTACTCTTTTCACTTTTTTTGAATGGAAAACTGGTCTGTTTATTTATAATGAGCAGGATATTGACCAACAATTTTATGGATTGGACACTGACTGGTTTGGTGGGGTAGGCTCTAATTCGCTCTATTTTGATGAGTTGTCAACTAAGCTAGGATTTGGCGATTTCACAGATGATGCTGTCCTCTCGCCGGGTAGTGCTGAGTATAATGAGGCAGCTGATCAATTTGCAGCATCCTCATTTTTTGCCGATGCTAATGCGATTCAACCAGGTGATTTCCTTAAGTTTCGGGAATTGAGTCTAAGTTATAGTTTTAAGAATATACAAAAAGCATCAGATGTTATAAAGAATCTGCGTTTAGGTGTAGTTGGCACTAATCTGTTCCAATGGTATAGACGTAAACCCCAAATAAGAGCAGTAGAATCTGAGTCTGGTGAAAAAATAGATCGTTGGATGGGTGGTTATACTGGAATAGATCCTGAAGCCACTGCATTTGGTTTTAATAATGGTCCCGCCAATGGGATTCAGTCGGCGACATTACCGATAGGTAGATCTGTTTCAATGTTCGTTTCACTTACTTTTTAAATATAATTCACTTTAAATTTTGATGAAAATGAAAAATTTATATATAAAAATTTTAGGTACTATTTTCTTTGCCTTTTTCGTAGCGTCTTGTGATGATTTTGTAGATGATATTGATCCCTTAGTTAATGAAATTGCGGACTCGCAACTTGATAGCGAAGAACAAATTGAACTATTAATCAATGGTTTACTTGGAACAGCCGGTAGTACGGGTGATCAAGGGGTTGGGATTGGTAGAATACTATGGAGAGCAGCTGGGTATTCAGACGAAATGATACATGGTGTCATTCTTGGTGGCGCCCCAGATCATACTTCCTTTGTTCAGGACTTTCCTCCAGACTTAGGGTTTTATGAAGGTGATTGGACTAATTATCACGACATGCGTTTTCTTGGTGATGATCTAGTTAGAAGAGTCGGACGTATCGGTACTTTCAACGACACAGCTATGAGAGATAGAGCAATTTGGTGGGGTAATTTTATCAGCGGTTTAATGCGTTTATATCTTGCGGATCATTGGGGCGCTCAAGCTACAACAGGGCTTACTCCCGGAGCTGCCATAACTACATCTGAACAATTAAAAAATGGGGAATTTGGTGCTTTTTTTAGCTCAAATGAATTACATGTACAGGCCCGAGAGAAATTTATGGCCGCAATGGGACTCGATCCAGGTGATGTCCCTAATTCTGATAAAGTACTATGGTCTTTAATTGCACGTTCTCATTTATTTGATGGTGATTATGCATCAGCAAAATCGGCGGCAGATCAAGGACTGCAGCAAGGTGAGGAGACCTTAGAAATTACTCAAAACTTGCGCTTTCCTAATCAATTTTGGCTCCAGTCTGGTAGAACAAATAATACGAATGACTTCTTGTTTAGCGTGCATCCAAGATTTATTCAGTATGTTTTAGATGATCGTCTTGAAGGAGAGATTATTTCTGAATTAATTCAGGAAAATATTGACGATGGAACTATATCTCAATCATTACGTGGACCAGAGGGAGAAGCTGGGGAATTAGGTAATTCAACAACATCAAATCCACGAGCTGGCCTAGCAAACCAAAATGAGCGTCTTCCTTTGTGGGAAAAGCTTATCGAAACAGGTGCCTCAGCGATAGGGGATGACACTGAATGGGCCACTTATAAGGATGATGGTGCCATCTGTACTCAGGATATTTATTCTTCTGCAGATGCACCTCTAATTATTATTGATTGGAGAGAAGTTGAGCTCATACTTGCAGAAGTTGCTATTAACGGAAGCGATAATAATACCGCACTTACTCATATTAATAATGTGCGTACGCATCATGGATTAACACCAGCAATTCTTACGGATTTGACAAGTTATGACAACCCATTAGGAGGAGCGGCCCAAAGTGGGATAGCTGTAAAAGGAGCACTCTCAACCGATGTAAAAGTTACTGGGGCTTTAGGATATTTAATCGAAGAGCGTGATAAGACATTAATGTTTAGAGGAACACGCTTAGCTGATCAGAAAAGATTTGGATTATGGCACCTTGAAGGCGACTCATACTATAAGTTTTATATGCCAATTCCGCGAAGTGAAACGGATGTCAATCCAAATATTCCGGCAGGTTAATTAAGAAAATTAACTAAACAGTGACACTGCGAATTTCGCGGATATAATAAGGTTAGATATAAAATTAAGAATATACCATGCTTCTTCAATGGTTTATAAAGGATATGATGCTCTTTTTTCTGAGCATCGTATCTTATTTTTTATTTGCACAAGAAAGCCTTGACGAAGAGGTAATCTTTAGAATTAAAGCAGTAGGTTTTCAAAAGTCTAGGGTTATGGAAACGCTTGTTTACATGAGCGATGTTTATGGTCCACGTTTGTCTGGATCTCCGGATTTCAGAGAAGCTGCAGATTGGGCTAAAAACAGGTTTGAAGAGTTTGGACTTGAGAATGTACATTTCGATTCTTATGCAGATGATCTCCGTGGTTGGGGCATTGATTCATACTCTATTGAAATGATTGAACCTCGGTATATGTCTATTGTGGGACTCCCCTCAGCATGGACTCGTAGTACTAAAGGAGAGATTACGGGTATCCCTATTATAGTTGATTATGATAATTATGAAGATTTGAATCAGTTAAAAGGACAATTAACTGGCAGAATATTGATAAAGCCAATCGATAAAGTTGAGAAGCAAAATAGAGAAAGAACAGGCCCATTCACAGATGCCGAACTTGATAATGCAGCCAGACATACAGATGCTAATAATAAAGATGGATTAGATAACAGTGGTATAAAACCATTTATAGAGAGATTAAAGTTGGATCAATATCTTGTAGATACTGAAGCTGATCGCGTTCAAAAATTCATGTTATCTGAAGGAGTGGCTGCGGTTATTAGACCATCAATACTGAATTATGGACTTATTGATGCCCAACAACTGCGTTATACTAAGAAAAATCAAATTAAACCGATTCCTCATTTTGTGATTGCCAAGGAGCAGCATGGGAGAATCATTCGAATGTTGGATATGGGTAGTCAACCTTATTTGAAACTCAACCTCGAAAGCACCTTTTATAGCGATCCTGAATACCATGTCAATTTGATTGGAGAGATTCCTGGCACAGATAAAGGTTTGAAAGATGAAATTGTAATGGTTGGGGGTCATTTTGATTCATATCATAGTGGAACCGGCGCTGCAGATAACGGTGCAGGATGTGCGACGATTCTCGAGGCAGTAAGAATTCTAAAAGAAATTGGGATTGAGCCAAGAAGAACAATTAGAATAGCCTTTTGGGGAGGAGAAGAGCAGGGTTTGAACGGATCAATGGGCTATGTTAAAAAATATGTTGGTGATATTTTGCAAGGAACAAAGAAGCCTGAGCAGTCAAAGATTTCAGTCTATTTTAACCATGATAATAATGGTCATAATATTCGAGGAATATTCACTCAAGGGAATGAGGCAATTCGTCCTATTTTTGATAAATATCTTGAGCCATTTCATCATTTGGGTGCAAAGACTACCACTATTGAGAATGCATGCTGTACAGATCATCGACCCTTTGATGCCATGAATATTCCGTCATTTGAATGGATTCAAGATCCAATGGAGTATTTTACTCATCAAATACATACGAGTATGGATGTACTTGACCTTGTCCGAGAGGAGAGTTTAAAGCACAATGCAGTAATAATTGCATCATTTATTTATCATGCTGCAATGAGAGATGAAATGATGCCAAGAAAAAAATTGTAAATTTATGAAGGTAAGTTTTTTGAAAACTAAGTATTGAGAAAGAATAGAATTAATAGGAAAATTTGGATGATACTGGTGATGATAGTTGCATGTCAGTCATCAGAAAGTAGAAAGATTGTGATGAAAATTGCGCATAATGCGAACGTAGAGCATTCTTATCAAGTTGGCTATGAAGCAATGGGTAAAGAGTTAGTAAAGGCTAAAGTTGGAGATATTGATTTTCAAATTTTTCCAGCAAGTCAAATAGGTGAGGAGGAAGAAGCAATCGAAATGATCAAGTTGGGTGTTATTGCTTCTACACCCGCAAATATTGGGGCGATTGGATCATTCGTACCAGAAGCAGATTTGTTCAATTTTCCTTTTCTTTTTAGAAATATTGATCATTTCTATAAAGTAGTTGATGGACCCGTGGGCGATCAAATTGCTAGAAAAATTGAAGAGAGTTTAGACTGTCTTGTATTAGGTTGGTGGTTTTCAGGCACTCGGAATGTTTGGAATAGCAAACGTCCCATTCAAAAACCAGAGGATTTGAACGGGCTTAAGATAAGGGTCATTGCAAGCCCAGTTATTTTGGAATCTTTCGATGCCTTTGGTGCGCAGTCAACTAGTATGTCTTTTGGCGAATTGTATTCCGCAGTCCAACAGGGAGTACTTGATGGTGCAGAATGTGATCTTACGGATATTCATGGAATGAAATTCTATGAAGTGACAAAATATGTTTCATCAACAGAGCATTTATTTCTAGCAGTAGCCCTTCTTTACAGCAAGAAACAATATGATCTTCTTCCACCAGAGGTGCAAAACGTAGTAAAAAGAGCTGGAAAGAATTCAGAGAAAATTCAGCGGGAAGCGATGGAACTTAAAACACGGGAATCATTAATTGAGCTTGAAAAGCATGGTTTAATTTTCAATAAAGTTGACAAGAAACCTTTTCAAGAACTTGCTTTGGAAATCTATAAAAAGAACTCAGAAAAGGTAGGAGGAATGGCATTGATTGAAGAAGTATTAAGTCAATAACGATGAAAATTGTAATTACTGAGAAAAAGGCAGAGACAATAGATAAGATGAGTAAGCTATATAGGCATCCCCTTGAGTTGTCCTTATGTATTTTAATGGTGTCTATTGTGGTAATAACATTTTTACAAGTGCTTTTTAGGTATGTTTTTCAGATATCCTTAGCATGGACCGAGGAGCTAGCTAGATATGCATTTATGTGGACCGCTGCTTTATCTGTTGGATATGCATTTAAAACGAAATCACACTTTGCATTACAATTTGTAGTAGATCGATTTGGATCAAATATTAGAAAACTTATCTCATTAGTTGTTACCCTTTTAATAGTAACTTTTTTGGTGATTTTTACTTGGAAATCAGTTCAATATGTCCAGAGTGCGAGTAATCAAATTGCGCCGGGTACTGGATTATCGATGATGGTACCTTATTCATCCATGGTATGTGCTGGTTTGTTAATGCTTTTTTATGTGATTAAAAATTGGAAAGAAGAGGTATTTTCTAAAACTCGAAAAAAAGAACTTTAGGATGGGATGGATGGTAACCATAGTATTAATCATTTCGCTACTAATGTCAGTGCCGGTGGGTATGGCTTTGGCGGTGACCACAATGATTGGGATGTTCTTCCTGCCCAATGATATTTTGATCATGATGCCTCAGAAGTTTTTATCAGGACTTGATTCATTTCCACTAATTGCTATTCCTTTGTTTGTGCTTGCTGGACAATTGATGTCGCACGGAGGATTGGCCAAGCGAATAGTAGATCTTGCTATGGTTTTTGTGGGTAGAATATATGGAGGGTTAGGTTTGGTTGTTATTTCTTCAACTATGCTGATGTCTGGAATTTCCGGATCTCCAAGCGCTAATACTGCAGCTATTGGATCGGTAGCTATTCCAGCCATGCGGAGGATGAAATATCCGCCAGAATTTGCAACCGCTATCTTAAGTGCTGCAGGAGGAGTATCTACTCTAGTACCTCCCGCCATTGATTTAATAATCATTGGGGTCATTGCCAATATTTCTATAGGTGGTCTATTTGCAGCGGGTATATTACCCGCAAGTGTAAATGGCTTAGCAATTATGGGTTTGGCATATTATTATTCGAGAAAAATGGGATTACCACTTGCTGAAAAAATATCATGGAGTGAGAAAGTGAAAATTATAAAAAAAGGGTTTTTACCTATTTTAATGATAGTAATTATACTCGGAGGCATCTATGGTGGAATTTTCACACCAACCGAGGCGGCTTCGGTGGCTGTGGTTTATGGGTTTATTACCTCTTTTTTCGTATATAAAGAATTAAAGCTTGATGATATACCCAAAGTATTACTTGAGACCTGCGCCCTAACGGGTGTTGTCCTACTCATTTTGGGTACTGCTTCTATGTTTTCATTCTTATTAACCTTTGAAAGAATCCCACATGAATTAGCAGCTTCTATTACTACTTATGCAACCAATTGGGTAGTATTTGTAATTATGGTTCATCTAATTTTCCTTGTACTTGGTATGGTAATGGATGCATTGCCACCCATCATAGTTTTAATGCCCATATTGATCCCCGTCGGGGTGTCATTGGGTATGGATCCCATGCATCTAGGAATTATGATTGCTGCTAATGTTGGGATAGGTATGATCACACCTCCTATAGGTGTTTGCTTATTCGTCGCATGCGGCATTAGTAAAATATCTATTGAACAAGTAACAAAGCCCTTAATACCCTTTTTAATCGTATTAGTAACAACTCTTATGATTATCACTTTTGTGCCTGACATTGCACTGTTTTTACCAAGATTACTAGGGTTTTAACTGATAATGTAAATAATAATAATGATTTGTAATTTGAAAGAAATGAGTAAAAATGGAGTATCGAAGTTTAGGTAGGACAGGCGTCATGGTCTCTTCCTTGTGTTTAGGGACTGATAATTTCATGGATCCATCACCTCCTGAGGAGTGTGAGAAAATTTTGAATAAGGCATTGGATTCAGGTATTAATATGATTGATACCGGTGATGTTTATGCTGATGGTGAAGGGGAACGAATCATCGGAAAAATTCTCAAAGATAGTGGGAGGAGGCAGCAAGTGATTATTGGGACCAAAGTTGATCACGGTCAGAGAAGGCCTGGATTTACGTTGGAGGAATTCAAACCAGAATTAGGCCCCAATCAACATGGGCATACGCGTCTTAATATCATAAGGGCTTGTGAGAATTCACTGAAGAGACTGAATACAGATTATATTGATCTCTATCAACTTCATCGTCAATCACCCAGTATTCCTATGGATGAAATCTTAAGAGCATTAGATGACTTGGTTACCCAAGGCAAGGTTCGTTACATTGGTTGCTCTACTCATCCGGCTTGGGCTGTAGTTGAAGCAATTATGATAAGCGAAATGAAGAATTATGTTCGTTTCGTTTCAGAACAACCCCCCTATAATTTATTAGATCGACGGATAGAGAATGAATTAATCCCCGTATGTGAAAAATTTGGAGTAGGCGTTATTACATGGGCACCTATGGCAATGGGGGTTTTAGCAGGACGTTATACAGATGCAGATAAATTTCCGGAAGGATCTAGGGCTGCATTAAGAGGGGGATTTTATGCTGATAGAGTTACCAAAAGAGGCATAGAAGTAGGAATTGAATTTACTAAGATCGCTGACAGACTTGGGCTTACACCGGCGCAGTTATCAATTCTTTGGTGTAAGGATCAACCAGGAGTTACTGCCCCTTTGATTGGCCCAAGAACAGTAGCACAATTGGAGCCTTTATTACCCGTTTTGGAAATGAAGTTAGATGATGAAACTAGGAAGGCTTGTGATGAATTAGTGCCTCCTGGCACTACTGTGGCTAATTTTCATAATACTGCAGATTGGATGATTGGAAAAATTCCAGATAGTTGATAATGGATAAAAACAGTAAATAGAGACGAATGAAAATAACTAAAATAGAAACGACACCTTATGGCGTTCCAGTAAAAGGATTTGCGGACGCATATACTAGCTTTAATCGTTCAGACGCTATTTTGGTTAGAATCTATACCGATGAAGGTCATATTGGCATAGGAGAAGCTTGTGCTTGGGAACCGGAGTTTTATGGCGAAACTCGTGAATCTATAGAGTCAACAATACTCAATTACGCGGCTCCCAAAATAATAGGGGAAGACCCATTTGATATTGGGCGGATTATGATGATTCTAGATCAAAACCTAGCTCGAATCACGTGTGTTAAAGAAGGCATTGATTTAGCTCTTCATGATCTTTTAGGTAAGATACTAAATATACCTGTCTACAAGTTATTGGGAGGAAAGTTCAGAAATAAAATACATGTTGGTTCAGAAATTGGTATCAATACCCCCCAAGCGATGGCAGACAATGCTTTAGAGGTCTTAAAGCAGGGAATTAATGTAATAAAAATCAAAGGATCCAATGAAATGAACCTTGATATTGAGCGAATTAAGGCCGTTCGTACTGCAGTTGGTAATGATGTCCAGCTTCGTCTTGACCCAAACGCTGCGTGGGATACCATGGGTACGATCAGAGTTATGCGAGCGGTAGAGGATTGTCATTTAGAATTATTGGAGCAACCAATTCCTAGTTGGGACTTAAAAGGAATGGCACATATCAGAAACAATATTGGCATACCATTGATGGCTGATGAGAGTATCTGGACACCTCAGGATGCCATTAAAATACATGATTATGGAGCTGCTGATCTTCTGAACTTGAAAATCGCCAAGACTTGTGGATTATATTTAGGTAAGAAGGTTGAAGCCGTTGCTGAAGCACTTGGATTACCATGTATCGCTGGAACAGAACTGGAGCCAGGGATATCAGCAGTAGCTAAAATTCATATGGCGGCTTCTATGAAAATTCATCCCATCGCAAGTGAATTTACAGAGCTTACACAAGTTGATGGGACTATTTTAAAAAAACCTCTTCAAGTTGTAGATGGGTGCCTAAAGGTTCCCGAAGGACCTGGTTTTGGAGTGGAGATAGATGAAGATGCTTTGGAAGAATATAGAATAAGATAATAATAGAATAAAATTAATATGCCTGAAGAGAGAGTAATACTAATAACGGGATCATCTAGCGGACTTGGGGCTTGCTTAATAAGACATTTTTCTAAAAAGGGATTTGGTGTGGTCATCAATTATGTGATTGATGCCGAGGCTGAGGTGCTAGCAAAGGAAATAACAAAGAATGTTGGATCAAAAAAAGTAATGAAATTCAAAGCCAATGTTTCTGATCGCGACCAAGTCAGGTCTATGTTCGATGCAACCATAGAAAAATTTGGGAGAGTAGACATTTTAATCAACTGTGCTGGGATAAATCGTGATGGTCCGTTTCTAGAGATGACTGATGAATTATGGGATGCGGTAGTAGATGTCCATCTTAAAGGACATTTCATTTGCAGCCAAGAATATGTCTTTCATAACCCGGATAGAGAAGGTCTAATAATAAATCTTGGGGCTGCTGCAGGTCAAATCGCGCGCAAAAATGGCGCAAATTTTTGTGCAGCAAAGGGAGGAATATTTGCACTTACAAAGGCAATGGCATTGGAGTTGGCTCCGAGGATTAGAGTTAATTGTCTCGTGCCTAATGCAATTAAAACAAGCGAAGTAATAGAGCGTTATGATTTAAAGAATAAGGAAGGTCTTGAAAAAGAGTTGGAGACCATGCCAATGGGTCGCTTGGGGGAATATGAAGATGTGACACAAATGATGGATTGTATCATTGGCGCAAAATTTTCAACTGGGTCTAACTTTTATGCAAATGGGGGACAATATATGCATTGATTTTAATCAACAAATATGATTTACGAGAGATTAAAGGGACAAAAAATTATTTGGGAATCATTTTTAGGCTTTGGGAGCCTAAAAATAGGAAGGAATACATTTGTTTTTTTAATGATGTTTTTGGGCCTCACTATTAGGGTCACCGAGACTTTTTCTCAATCTTCTGACCTAGCCAATACTAAGATTGCCTTTGAGACCTCTCGAGATGGAAACAGTGAGATCTACATAATGGATTTTGATGGTAAGAATCAAACTAGACTTACAAATAATCCTGCTTACGATGGATCAGCAACTTGGTCTCCGGATGGGAAAAAGATTGCTTTTGTTTCTGATAGAGATGGTAATACTGAAATATACATCATGGATGCCAATGGAGCTAATCAAATCCGTATTACGAAGAATCCAGCTGAAGAATCATCACCTGCCTGGTCTCCTGATGGCTCAATGATCGCTTTTAACACAAGCCGTTATGGTGGCCAAAGTGATGAAATACTTCGCCGAAATATTTCAGGGGGTGAAACCTGGGGAACGAATGATACCCGATTGACTTTTGTGCAATTACATCATTCGGGAGCAGCGAACAATTTTATTGCATGGTCACCTGATGGAAGGCAAATTGCTTTTGAATCGGATAGGGATAGAGACGATCCAGAAATTTACCTAATTAATGCAGTTGACGGTACCAATATGCAACGACTCACCTTTACTAGAGCATTAGATGAAGTACCTGCTTGGTCTCCAGATAGTAAACAAATCATATTTTCATCTGATATGCATGGGGATCCACAATCAGGAGAATATGACATCTATATAATGAATCGAGATGGGTCCAACCAAAAAAGATTGACCCATTTTGATAGACAGGATACAAATCCGAGTATGTCACCCGATGGCTCAATGATTGTTTTTGAGTCGTGGCAAAATGGCAATCCCGAGATTTATAGAATGAATACCGATGGTAACGATATGATTCGATTGACTGTGAATGATGGATTAAAGGAAGGGTTAAATAAAGACGAAGCGTCCAAAGGAAGTAGCAATCCTACATGGTCGCCATTTTTAAAATAATTTAATAGAGGAGGACCAATGTTAACATATGCATACAAAATCTTTATTATGATAATAATGCTTTATTGTATGCTAAATGCTAGCGCTCAAAGTGAATGGACCCATACCGGTCGGGACATTGAAAACTATCTACCCATGCGTCAGCGGGTTCAGATTATGGAGAGGTTTTGGAAATGGAAACGCGAAAATGTTTTACCCGATGTAATGAGGGAACAACAAGTCGACCTCTGGATCATTCGAAATAACGAAGCTGACCTCTATTATAACAATGAAGGTCCGGTTTTTACTTCCTTATTGCTGGCCAATCATGAAGGAATGACGCTGCCTAGCAAGTTCGCACCTCTAGGCTCACAGCAAATACCTAAGTTTCTCTTATTTTTTGATACGGGACAGGACATAGAATACTTCGAGCCAAAGGATTATAATGATATTAGGATCTTCGTTGAATCTCGTAATCCCAAAAAGATTGCCATTGGACAATATAATAAAGAGCAAATGGTAAGCGCACTAGGAGTGAAATATGCCAACCTCGCAATAGATTCATGGACTTTAGGTGTTCGTTGGCTGGAAACCATGTCTCCTGAACAAATATCGATTTATCGCTACGTACAAGGCATGGCCAATGATATTATAGCAGAAGGATTCTCAAATGCTGTGATTATTCCTGGAATTACTACCACCGATGATATCAATTGGTGGTTTCGGCATAAATATTTAAAGCTTGATCTGGAGGTAGAGAACCATCCTTCAGTTATTGTCAAAAGGCGACCATCTCATATTAAGAAGTTTAGTACGGTCGATCCTCCAGAAAAATTTCATGGTGGTCAAACAGAGAATGGTACTAATGTTACTATTCAAAGAGGTGATATAATTAGCCTTGATTCGGATATTATGCTCCTTGGTATGGTAACGGATTCTCATCAACATGCCTATGTGCTCCAAGAGGGGGAAAGCAATGTTCCTGAAGGTCTAAAGAAAGCATTGAAAATTGTTAATAATATGCAGGATCTATTTGCTCAGGAGTTTATAGTTGGTCGAACGGGTAAAGAAATTATGGCGGCAACTAGTCAATTAAAACCGTTCGAGGGAATTATTGAAACAGAATTAGGATTCCACCCACCACCCATGTTTATACGCCGATTTTTGAAAGGTGGCTACATGTTTTCTCATAAAACCTATGTTGCGGGCATGACCTCAGGACCGGGATACTATCCCACCTCAATCGTGACCAATAATCATAAACTTTACTACAACACACTTTATGCCTTTGAACCACATACTTCGGTGGCTGTACCGGGATGGGGTGAAAATGGAATCGAGCTAGGTATTGGTCAAATTGCAGTTTTTAGTGAGGGTGGCCTACGTTATCTAGATAGACCACAGGAGACGAAATGGCATGTGATAAAATAAACTAGAAAGCGATGAGAAAATTAACATATCCATTATTATTTGTTTTAATCAGTTTACTAGTTGGGTGTTCAGGTAACTCTGACAAGTTAAATGAGACAAATCCTTTTTTAGTTTTTGATAAGAAAGTTGAAGTTTTTGGGGTAATGATATACGGTACACCAAACACGGGCATGGAAAAAGTTAAACATGCTGCTACGGTAATGGCAGAATACCTCGACAATAACGAAGATGGTATAGTGGATAATCCAAAGGTCG
>Ga0206130_10003301_pt1 | contig 21290 bp, 18 predicted proteins | sample Helgoland_Spring_9_FD_148637 | JGI IMG/M metagenome (GOLD analysis project Ga0206130, IMG submission 148637) | Pelagic subsurface seawater microbial communities from Kabeltonne, Helgoland, North Sea - Helgoland_Spring_Bloom_20160512_1 | ecosystem: Environmental > Aquatic > Marine > Epipelagic ... | reverse complement strand
AGGCTCTGGTTCAGGCTCAGGCTCAGGCTCTGGTTCAGGCTCAGGCTCAGGCTCAGGCTCTGGTTCAGGCTCAGGCTCAGGCTCTGGTTCAGGCTCAGGCTCAGGCTCAGGCTCTGGCTCTGGCTCAGGCTCAGGCTCAGGCTCAGGCTCAGGCTCTGGATCTGGTATAACTATATCATTTTTGTCCACACATGACCATATTTCCCAATGAGCACCCCAATCATTATAATAATAGATTGTGTAACCTGTATTATTCCAAAATTCTCCCCAACTATTTCTAATGATAAAACCCTCGTTGTTATATCCCACTATTGTCATTGCGTGACCACCCTTAAATGTTTCGTTCTCTTTCTTCTTCCACATTTGTCCTGTGTAATTATATACTGGAAATCCAATAAGCGCCGGACCATTTAAATGTAAACTCATTTTTAAATCTTCAATCGTTTGAATTTTGGCATAAGATTGTATTTTATTTATTTTTGCTTTTTCATATATCTCTCTTTTTATTTCATTTTTATCTTCAATCTTTCCATATGGATATAATTTTTCAGAACATATGCCATATTTCAATAAAAGTTTCATAACATCTCTTCCAAACATGCCATCGTCGTTGCTTGTATCATCATCATATTTATTTGAACGTAAATTATAAAAAAATTGTGGAGAGAAATATTCATCGAATCCGTAATTACGTTTTTCTTGCCATTCTTTCATACATGCTACACTTTGTGCGTAGCATGTTCCTTGATTACCTTGATTTCTTACAGGCATTAAACTATCTCTTAAGTCAAGTGTTTCCGGGTTTTTTTTACCAGTTACATTAATAGATTTAAATATATAGTCACGTTTATCTATTGGTGATAATGTTAAATTTAATTTATAATCCATTTATGTATATATAAATAAATAAAAATATACAAATTTTTTTATTTATTAAACAGCGTTCTAAACTATTTCCTACCACCGCCTTCTGGTTCAGGTCTAACAATTTTAAACTGAACTTCTTCTTCATCGCCTTCCAAACAGCATTCATAGTAGTTTGACATCCCATCGCTAAAAAAATCAAAATCATAATCACCATCATAACTCGAATCACCTAGTAGTTTTTCCAAACTACCTTCTCCTTGAAAGATCCCATTCGCCCTTGGTCTTACTAAAACATTGCGACCTATTATTTCCGGATTTTGCTGAATATAATTATGAAATTCAGCATAATTTAACCATTTGCTCCCTCCCTTTAAATTGTGTTTTTTACGGCGAAGACTTTTGCCTTTATGGTGTTTTTTGCTTTTACCGTGCTTTTTAGTTTTACTGTGTTTTTTGGTTTTACCGTGTTTTTTGGTTTTACCGTGTTTTTTGCTTTTACCGTGTTTTTTGGTTTTACCGTGTTTTTTGCTTTTACCGTGTTTTTTGGTTTTACCGTGTTTTTTGGTTTTACCGTGTTTTTTGGTTTTTTTTGTTCCACCAACTTTGTCTAATTGTGTTTGTGCTTGTGCGTTTATTGAAGCTTGTGCTATTTTGTGCATATTTACGCTAGCATTATGCGGTCCGTAAATTGGACCACCAGAATTGGAAGCCATTGGTGCTGGCATATCACCACCACCACCATGTAAGCTATTGTTACGTAAAGTTTGAAGTTTGCTTGATTCTAATCCATGTTTATGCGCGTTACTTGTTGCTCCAGCAATACCACTGGTTGTTTTTCTATAAATAGGTACTTTAAAATGTGTGGAAGGTTTTGCGTCATTTGTCATTTATATATAATAATATAAAATTTATTAATAAAGAAATAAATATTATTGTGTATATATGGCATCCAATTTTTTAGACGAAAAAGACAGATTAAATTTAAGCGAAATGATTAAATCATACGGTTCAGATGATAATACCGAAAAAATTAGAAAATTAAAACACAGTTATAAAATCAAAGAAAATATCCAGGTTATGATGAATTTAAAAAAAAAATATGCTAAAATGAGACGCGATGAACCAAAAAAATTTGAAAGAATTGTAACATCTCAATGTAATTTTTTATTTAATAAATATACGAATATTTTTAATCGTTTATTGAAAGATGAAATAGATTTAAGAATTTTATTGACATTTGTAGATACATTAAAACAAGTAGAAGAAGGTGAGATAGACCAAAATGAAGCTTCGGTATTAATTGGAAAAATTTTAAAAGAACTGTATATTGATAGCGCCCTAAAAAGAGAGAAAAAGTTCAAAGAAACAGAAGAAGCAACGGGTAAAAAAAAACGTGAAAAAAAACCAGTAAATAATATAAGTTGGCAAAAATATAAGCAAATTCACTTAAATAATATGTAAAAATTTTTATTTATTTATTTTAGTATATTTATAATTATTATCTAATATAAATATATAATGTCGGGAGAAACAAAAGAAGATCCAAGATTAAAAGCTTTAAGAACAGGAAGAACAACTAAATTTGCTTCTCATGATGCGTTGCCTAATAATGGTTTCGGACGTGGTGGACCAGTGAGTTTGGAACATTCCTATCCAGGATTAGCGAGTAAACTCCCACCCCAAATGTTACGTGAGGTTCGAAGCTTAAGAACATCGGCTAACCCTCATGTAACATCCACTCCCATGATACAACTTACTCGTGATAGAAGTAATTTAATGCAGCATATTAAAGCCGTCGGTAGCAAAAAAGAAGAGTACAAACCTCAAATAATGAGTGTTGGTAGACAACACGCCGCAATGGCCAGGGCTGGTGTTGGCGATGACCGAGTTTCAAGACATTTGCCTAACCATATACGTCAACACGTAGATAACCTTCAGGCACCCCAAATATCTGATTTAACAAAAACAGGATTAGGAGATTCGTCAAAGAGAAAGAAAAATATAAAAACACAAAAAAGATCAAAAAGTCCTCAATCACGGGGCGGTGGAAGAAAGAAAAATAGTCGTAAAAAAAGAAAATCATACAAAAAAAGAAAATCATACAAAAAAAGAAAATCATACAAAACTAAAAAATCTCATAAAAAATCACGTAGTTCTAGACGACGCAAAATGTAAATATTTAAGATTTAAATAATATACTAATAATCATAGCCGGTGTGAGTAGTTTCGATTGTGGGGACGAAGTTTGGGTTCGACTCCCATTTATGGTGACTAATAAACAATAATAAATTAAAATAATCTATAAATTTAATTTATTGTATATACTCGAATAAAATTGATAACTTTTCAAAATTGTTCAAATCCACATACAAATAAATGGTTTCTTTGTCACTCCTACGAAAAACAGTTTACAATAGTTATGGCTTTTTAAACCAAACTGTTCCTATTATTTTGGGAGAGAAAAACTCTAAATTTTTACACAATAAAACAATGTCTAATAATTGGTCACATTTATCTCGTGATTCATACGAGGGACATTTCGCATGTGGTGGAAATTGTTATTTACTTAGCTATTATCTAAAAAAAAACGAAATTAAAACCACAATTATGAAAAAAAGCATTGGATATGGGAAATATTTAGAGGACCATTGTTACTTACTATATAATGATTCTATCATTATTGATCCAACATATCGTCAATTTTATAGTAGTCTTATTTCCAAACAAAATGAATACAGTAATATATTATTTAAACAACTAGATTTTGCTTTTATAGGTACTTTAGAACAATTTAAAATTCAACACCAAATGTTACGTGATAAATATGAAGAAACATATGGACATACTATTGATGTTGATACTAGCGATTTTTGGGAAAATCCAAAGAATATTAGCCATCAGATGGACTTGGATTATCTAATTAAAAACCCTAAAATATGTAAAAAAAAAGGTAAGTTATACTTTCAACTATATGATTATCTTCATGATAATCCTATTTAATAATTTAGATAATAGTATTTAGATTTTACCAATCATATAATACGTTCTAGTATTTTTAAAAATCATTACAAATTTCTCGAATATATTTTAAAAATATAATTTTTTTTCTTAATTTTGGAAGTTCCATTTCATAATCATTTTTTTCGATAGTATATTTTATTATTATTTTTGGTTTTTTTACTATTTTAAATTCACTGTGGAGTGGATTCATTATTAAATATTTTGGTTCATCCATAATATTTAATAAATATTTCTAATTATTGATTAAATACTAATAATTGTAGAATATTTTATTTACATAATGCGCCTGCAAAAATCATAAAAAAACAAAAAAGAGGAAATAAAAATATTGAAATAACCAATATTTTATATGGTATAAATACGCAACAACTAAAACATTTAAAACAATTATCTTTTTCCAATCTCTCTTCTAGTATTTCTTTATTTTCATCATACGAAACAAATATATTATCAAATATATCGTCTGCTGTTCCGGGCAAATATTTAAAATAAAGTTCCTTAAATTCATTGTCTAATGACATTAAAAATTCCATGGCCAAAGAATTCAATATCATATCTTGAATATCGTTTTCTGCAAACACCACCCATATATTTGCTCCGTAAACCAATAAACTAAAAGAGAATTCTTGGAAAGTATCTAGAATTGCTGTAATACTATTTACTTTATTCATTTTTTTTAAACTTAACCCATTCGTAATATTATCCCAAATAAAAAAACTACGAGTAAAATAAATAACGGAAATTCCGCTAATCATCAACTTATTTTCAAAAGTTCCGTTTCCTGAACACACGTCACCATTAAATGAATTAATTTCGTGTATTACCAATGCCATATATAATAACCACTGTCCAAGAAAAACTAATATTGGAAGAGCCAAAATAAGAGAGAAAATATGAGAACAATAAATTTTATTATTTTTTTTTAATTCTTTATTCATATACCCCCTTTTTAAATGATATTTAAACAGACTAAACATACCAAAAGAAGGGGAAGCTGAAACAATTTCTTTTTTTTCTTCGGAAGTTATTTCTTCATCGTTCATTTTTAGTGGAGAATGATAACCAGGTGAAATTTTTTTATCGTGTTCTCCACCCAATAATAGATGATCAAACATTTTTAATTTGAAATTTTTACATATTAACGGTATTGCTTCTGATATGTGTTTACAACAACTTTTATTACTAGTCTCTTTTTCCCATGATTTTTTACTTTCCATACGACGCGGATTTAATCGCGTTTCTATATCCATTCTTACTGTTTCCATTTCATTCTTTGAGTTTATTTTTTTCATTGTTTATTAAGTTTTTGAATAAATGTTTAAGTAATTTAATTATATTTGTAAGATTTATTAGTTTATTACTGGAACAGCGTTTATTACAACCATATCTTTTGAATTATTCCCAGTAATGTTGTCGCTTTCTATATATCTTAATTGTAATTCTTTTTTTTGTTGTTTTGTATCGCAATTTGTACAGAAATCAACATATATAATTCTACATCCCAAACACATAATAATTAATATACATATTACAAGCATTATGGTTTCTCTTGTCGAAAAATTATAATCATCACTATTATTTTCCCTTGTATTATTATAAACTGTATCATATTCAGATATTATACTATTATTATTAATTATACTGCCACTATCGCTACCACTATTAATTATACTACTATTAATGATATTCTCTCTTGTTTGATTTTTAATTTGTATTTTATCAATAAATCTTGTGATATTTATAAACTGTGTTTTGTTTAAAATCTGAGTTTTGTTTATTATTTGTATTTTATTAATAAAACGAATGATGTCTACAAATCGAGTTTTATTAATATATCTTGATTCATTAATATATCTTGTTTCATTAATATATCGGGTTTTATTAATATACAGTGTCTTGTAAATAAAACGTATCGTATCTATAAAACGAGTTTTATTAATTATTTGTGTTTCATTAATAATCTGAGTTTCATTAATAATCCGAGTTTCATTAATAATCCGAGGCGTATCTATAAAACGTACTTTGTCAATAAATCGTGTCATATTTAAAATTTGTGTTTTATTAACATACCTACTTTCTAATGTATAACGCCGTATGGGCATTAGATATGAATTACATGAACTAGCATAATTTCCCCACTGAGTTTGGTCTACCCAAGTAAAATTATAGGGATTTTCACAAGCATAAAATCTACAATGAAAATCTTCTGTCAATAATTTTATTCCCTCGCCATATCTAGATATTGCGTTACATTTTCCAGTAGGTTCTTCAATACAACGAGTTTTACATTGTTGTAATGTTCCCCATTTATAATTTTGATTTGAAGGTGGTGTAATTATTTTCAAACAATTTGGTCTTTTTCCTTGAAAATTTGTATATTTTTTCCATATAGTATCCGGTATTTGATATACATCTGGTTCAACATAATCTATATTTGCGTTTGATACCGAATTACAAGTTATCCCTTTAACACATTTCATAACAACAGAGCTAGGACAATTAACACATTCACATGTTGTTCCGTATGATTGAGGACACCAAACAGTAATCGATTGACAGTCTCTTTGTCCACTTGCCTGACATGTTAATTTAAAAGAATTAGATTTTTTCGCATTAACTACGCTATTTTGATATGCGTCATGTCCACTACCTTGTGTTTTTACCGAACAATCCTTATTTGTATCACAATTTAATGTGGTATATTTACAAGTTCTTTCGCTATTTGAAGCACCACAATATATATTATATTCACCATTCCATATCTTATTTTTACAAGCATCGTGGCCAGTACAGTAAATATCTTCCGAATAAACATTGGAAAATATTATCACTAGTAATAATACCAAAAACATTGTGTATAAAATATATTTATTTATTTTAAATAAATATTTTTTTATATAATGAATAATGATGAAAATTGAAATAAAAAATAGGCAATATATAGTAAGTATAATAAACAAATGGATAAAACAGATTTTACTTTTATGAAATCGGGTTTCGACCCACTTCAAGCACCTGACGACGACGATTTTAAAAAAAATACAACTGCTATTGTAGTTGCTTACGGTACAGAAGCTTTAAAAACTGCGGCGAAATACGTATCACACTCTGGAAGAAACGTTGTTACTCCGGAAGATATTAAACGATCTATGATGTTGGAAATGTTCTTATTTAATAAAAGACCTAATTTATTAGAAACCGCGGCTGAAATAAAAAACGAAATTTATGGTGATGTAGATTTGGATGATGACGAGGAAATAGAAAATATGATTATTGATAATGATGAAGAATTAGAAGACGAGTTTGAAGAAAGTGAATGTGATTGTGCTATGTGTAAATGTTTAAACACCATTTATAGTCGATGGGATACATTTGAACCTCAAACTTTATTTGAAACGGTTTTTAAGAAACACATTGAAAATATTAATTAGTAACTATCTAAAAAATCATCTAAGCTTTTTAAACCTTCTTTATATTTATTATAGGCTAATATAGTTTTCATTTCTTTGCTGTCAATATCAGGGACACCGTGTTTACTTTTATCAATTAAACCAATTTGTTCTAGTGTTTTCAAATTAACATTATCTTCTATCTGAACTAAAATATCTTGCCATAATTTTTTACCGTTTTTTGTATTTAAATCAACCTTGGTTTTTAATGTGCTTGATTCGCTTTTTAATTGGTCTAAATAGTTTTCTAATGATGTGATACCAGAATTACTTGTTAAACCTTCTTTCATAACATTTTTTGGAACCATTACTTCTTTGGTTATATATAAAACTAAAAGAACAATTATTGATAATCCTAAATACTTTCCTATTTCAACAGAGTTCATTTATATTATAAATATATGTTTTTTTTTATAATAAAAAATTTTTTTATTATAAAATATTTTACTATAAAATATTTTTTATTATTAAATTTTATTGATTGTATAATTATACATGTTAATCTACTTCTGAAATTTCTATATTATCATCGGTTTCATCAGTAGGCATTCCACCAGGCATTCCTCCCGGCATTCCACCGGACATTCCGCCGGGCATCCCACCCGGCATTCCGCCAGGCATTCCTCCCGGCATTCCGCCGGGTATCCCACCCGGCATTCCGTCAGCGGACTGTTGATAGATTTTGGTCATGATGGGTGTAAATATCTTTTCCATTTCCTGATATTTTTCATCATAAACCTCTTTTTCATCGTTTTGGTGATCCTCCAACCACCTCAATGTTTCCTCAATATTACTAGTAACAGAACTTTTATCTTCTTCTGAAATCTTGTCTTTTAGTTTCTCATCATTCATCGAGTTTTTAACAGAATAACAATAATTTTCTAGCTTGCTTTTTGCCTCAATTCGCGCCGCATTTTTATCGTCTTCCTCCTTAAACTTCTCAGCCTCTGCTACCATGCGTTCAACATCTTCTTTGCTCAACCTACCTTTATCATTTGTAATAGTAATCTTATTTTCCTTTCCTGTACTCTTTTCTACCGAGGAAACTGTTAAAATACCATTCGCATCAATATCATATGTCACTTCAATTTGCGGGACACCACGGGGCATTGGTGGAATACCATCAAGTTGAAATTTACCCAAGAGATTATTGTCTTTTGTCATACGCCGTTCACCTTCAAATACTTGGATTAATACACCAGGCTGGTTATCGGCATAAGTCGAGAAAGTTTGGCTTTTCTTTGTTGGGACTGTCGTATTTCTATCAATTAAATTAGTCATAATACCACCCGCCGTTTCAATTCCCAATGACAACGGTGTTACATCTAATAAAAGCAAATCATCAATCTTGGAAGATTTAACACCTGATAAAATTGCGGCCTGAACAGTGGCACCGTAAGCCACGGCTTCATCTGGATTAATATCTTTACAAAGCTCTTTATTGTTGAAATATTTACTTAACATTTCCTGAATTTTTGGAATACGTGTTGAACCACCAACCAACACAATTTTATCTACTCCACCTTTACTGACCTTTGCGTCTCGTAAAACCTTTTCAACGGGTTCCATACATTTCCTAAAATAGTCCATATTCATTTCTTCAAAACGGGCACGAGTAATGGTAGAACTAAAATCTTTCCCTTCGGACAATGAATCAATCTCAATAAACGCCTGAGTAGAAGTTGATAATGTTCTCTTAGCCCTTTCGCAAGCTGTTCTTAGACGTCTCATAGCTCGTGGATTCTCGGAAATGTCCATTCGCATTTTTCGTTTTGCTTCGTCTGCGAAAAAATCAACCATGCGATTATCAAAATCTTCTCCACCTAAATGCGTATTTCCGGCTGTAGCCATGACCTCAAAAATGCCTTCGTCTATGGTTAATAAAGAAACATCAAAAGTTCCACCACCAAGATCAAAAATTAATACTTTTTGTTCTTGGTCCGAACCGGTATCCAGACCATACGCAATTGCCGCGGCCGTAGGCTCATTAATAATTCTCAATACGTTTAATCCGGCAATTGTTCCTGCGTCTTTAGTGGCTTGACGCTGAGCATCGTTAAAATACGCGGGGACAGTAATAACAGCCGAATCTACCTTTCCACCAGTATAATTTTCAGAAATTTGCTTCATTTTAGTTAAGATCATTGCTGAAATTTCTTCCGGTTTCATTTCTTTAATTTCGTTTTTATATTCTACCTTAATAATTGGTTTATCATTCGAATCCGCTTTAACCTCAAATGACCAATGTTTCATATCTTGTTGAATTTGTTCATCAGAAAATTTTCGCCCAATCAAACGCTTTGCGTCAAATACGGTATTCTTGGTATTCATAGACACTTGGTTTTTAGCGGCGTTGCCCACAAGACGCTCGCTATCGGTAAAGGCAACATACGACGGTGTTGTCCTATTACCTTGGTCATTTGCGATAATTTCAACGTTATTGTTTTTCCAAACTCCTACACATGAATAAGTGGTTCCTAAATCAATTCCTACTGCTACTGGCATATCTATTATATTTTGAATGTTATTTTTAAGTTGTTTTATTTTTCAATTTTTACATTAATGTAATTTTAAATATAATTTTAATTATTTCCTTTAATATTCTTTTAATGCTCTTTTTAATATTCTTTTATACTTAACTGTATGACGTTGAATATTAAATACCAGTATACAATAAATATTCAATAATATTTTTAATACTGGTATTTGATATTCTACGTTCTTTATCTGTTTTTGTTTTATATTTTATATCTGTTAAACATTTTTTATCTTGATTTAATGCCGTTATTAACTGTGTTATCGATCCAAACTTTTCCAAAATTGCCTTCGCGGTGTTCATACTAACAGCAGGTATTTGACTTAACATAATACATCCAATATTTTCTGGTGTAATATTTTTTTTTTTGACCGATGATATGACATCTGAATAGGTTTTTTTACTATCAACAAATTTATCATGGTAAAAACCATATATATCCTTTGTTTTATGTAATTTATTTGTTAGACGTAAAATATATTCAACACTTTCACGTAAATTATTTGTTTTATGAAGAGAGAAACCCTTAAAATAATTCAAACAAAAAGTAGTTACGTGAAGTGTTGAAGATGGTATTTTCGAATATCTGGAATTATATGTATTAATATTTCCTTCTATTAAATAAATAATATTATGATTATGAATTGGATAACCTTTTAAACGAAAGGATTGCTCTTTGTAACGCCCGTCTCGTATCGACGCGGCCAAGTCACTGACTTCTTTTCTCTCTATTAATAATAATTCTTCGTCCAAATCTGTTCTTATTGATATATCACCCAAATCCAAGGTTTCTATTTCTATCCCCATGTCAAAATCATACTCTTCACACATAACGGTGATTAATTTTATAAATGCGTGTTCTCTATTATCAATTACTATTTTCATTTTAGTAATTGATATATTCAAATGCTTAAATCTTTTAAGTTATTATATTGTTTTCAATGAATATTTGTGTTAACTCTTTTATGAAAGGATACAAACTTTGTTGATAGTTTATTGCGTGTAAGTTTATAAACATAGAATTTAAATAACTTTTGTAATGTAGTATTATTTCTTCAATATTTGGATTTTTTTTTAAATAAGTAATTTTTGCGTCAACATTTGAAATTATATATCTTTTCCAAAAACCTTCCTCATCTGGACTTAATTCGGCGTTTTTTGGAATATTTATATAACGATGTAGTTCATCGTCGTATGTTTTTTTAATTTTTTCCAATAGGCGAATATTGTTATCAATTATAATATCTTTTCTTATTTGTTTTATTTCTGTATTTGGGTGATACATAAATAACCTTATCTGTGATAAAATATCCATGGGCATGGTCGTAAAAACGTATAATGGATCTAATATTGAATTATTCATGGTATTACTATTAATAAATAAATTGATTTTAAATATATTCAAACAGTAATTAAATAAAAACAATGACCGAATACGAGGATAGTAAATACTTTTGCGATATCAATACTTTAAAATCTACCGCTGAAAAATATGGAGTGGCTATTATACCCAATGTGCTTACCGACGAAGAATGTCAAACTATGGTAGATGGTATATGGGGTCATTTTGAACATATTACACAAAATTGGGAAACACCGATAAAAAAAAATGATAAAAAAAGCTGGCGTGGCTTATATCGACTATTTCCAATGCATAGTATGTTATTTCAACATTGGAATGTGGGGCATTGCCAAGCTGTGTGGGATCTCAGGCAAAAAAAAGAAATTGTTGATATTTTTTCGAAATTTTGGAAATGTAAATCCGAAGATTTACTGGTTTCGTTTGATGGTTTAAGTTTTCATATGCCACCCGAGGAAACACGGAGAGGGTGGAATAGAAATAATACATGGTATCACACAGATCAGAGTTTCACACGACCGAAATTTGAATGTTTACAATCTTGGGTAACAGGACTAGATGTTGAAGACGGTGATGCCACACTGGCATTTTACGAAGGAAGTCATAAACTTCATAATGATTTTGGAAAAAGATTTGAAATTACAGATAAAAAAGATTGGTATAAATTAACACACGACGAAGAACAATTCTTTAAGGATAAATGCTTGGAAAAAAAAATAAAATGCCCAAAAGGAAGTCTTGTATTTTGGGATTCACGAACAATTCATTGTGGTGTAGAAGCATATAAAGATAGAAAAAATAAAAAATTTAGGGCGGTTGTATATTTGTGTTATCAACCACGTCAACTCGCCACAAAGGCTATGATTAAAAAAAAACAAAAGGCGTTTAACGAAATGAGATTAACAAGTCATTGGCCATGTAAACCAAAGTTATTTCCAAAAAATCCACGAACATATGGACAGGAATTACCAGATATTACCCCTATTGAAAAACCGAAATTAACTAAATTGGGTAAGTTTTTAGCTGGATTTTGAGAACGAGATAATTATAAATTTTAATTATTTATAATCATTTATAATAGTTTTATAATTATTTATAATAGTTTATAATCGTTTATAATCATTTATAATCATTTTTTTTTTATTTTTTTCGTGTATGATTTTTTTATTTTTTTCGTGTATGATTTTTTTATTTTTTTCGTGTATGATTTTTATATTTATGTTTGTTATGGTGAATTTTTCTTGTATGTTTTCGTTGTTTTAAAAATGATTTAATTTCATGTATGATTCTTTTTTTTTCTTTTTTATCTTTTCTACTAATAATTGTTTTTGACACCTTAAAATTTTTTTCACCATTTAAAACATTTATCATATATTTTGTGAAATTTTTGTGCTGATTTTTATTAACGATTTTCCCCAAATCGGAATTTAAAAAAGTTTCGATCATTTTGTGAGGTAATATGTGAAAGTTGTATCCCGATAATTTTAAATATTTTATATTTCTATGCTTCATAAAATAGTGATATTGATCATCTAAAAATAATATTTTACTTTTTTTTGGTATATTTGAACATTTTATCAAATCAGAGTGCGTTTTATCATCAGTAGTGCGGCAATTTATTACGCTAGATGTATCATATTTTGTTATAATTTTATCAAAAATAGGATAATTGATTTTATATTCTAAGTAATTTTTTATTAATATCGTCCATTCTCGAGGACCATTATTATTTGTATAAATAATAACTTTTAAACATTTATCTCTCTTTTTTGCTTTTTTTAAATAATTTAATACATTAAAAATACCAGGTCTAAAAAAATTAGGATATAAGTCTAATAATTTCATATAAAATTGTTTTCCTATTTTTTTTTCAAGCGCATTGTCCAAACCAAATTTAAATATTGAAAATTGTTCAAAATGGCCAATTGTATCATCCAAATCAAATATAATGGCACGTGTTTTACAACCAGTCATATATATATAAAAGATAATATAAAAAAACAATGTATTTTATAATAAGAATGTTCAGAAAAAAACGAAATAATAAAGATAATAATAAAAAAAACAAAGATAATAATAAAAAAAATAAAGATAATAATAAAAAAAATAAAGAAAAAAAAAACAATAAAAAAAGTAATAAAAAAAACAAAAAAAGCAAAAATAAAGCCACTATACCTAAAGCTTTACGCGAACAAGTTTGGTTGAAAATATTTGGTGAGTCATTTAAGCATAAATGCTATGTGTCCTGGTGTACAAATGAAATCAATGTGTTTGACTTTCATGTTGGACACGATAAACCAGAAAGCAAAGGAGGATCGCTGGATGTTGATAATTTAAAGCCAATTTGCGCCAGATGTAATTTATCCATGAGTAATAATTACACAATTCAAGAATGGAATGATTTCCAAAAACAACCGCGTTTCTGTTGTTTCAAATAATATTTCAATATTTTTAAAAAATATTGAAATATTAAAAACTAAAAATTAAAACTAAAAACTAAACCATTTTTTAATAAATATCAACACTGCTTTCACTTTCACTTGTAAAGAGCAAACAATCCATATCGTCGTCCGAATTTATCTCTGTCACATTATTTACACTGTCTTCGCTTGATTCATAATTATTATTGGAAATATCATTTATGTTAATATGAACTACCGGGATGTTATCATTCGCATTATCAAAGCTATCGATTTCCATAAAGTTACTTTGATCAATATTTTCATCAGGATTTTCATTGTTATATTCTGTTTGTTCTGTTTCTACATCTTCCAATATCCATTCGTCTTCTTCCACTTTTTCCTCGGTTTCTATACTCGCTTCTTCGATTTGAGGTTGCTCTTGTGTTGATTGTGGATCTTCTACTGGCATTGGTATTGGCATTGGTGCTGGCGATGGTGTTGGTGCTTGTGTTGACGATGGTGCTGGCGATGGTGTTGGTGCTTGTGCTGGCGATGGTGTTAATGCTGGCGGTTCTTCCACGTGTTCCGATTCAGATTCCGTTTCTTCCTCATCACTGCCATCATTTAAAACAATAATCGGCATCGCGAAAACATTAAAGTTTTCAATGTTTTGAGATTGCGATCGCGGTGTTAATATTATTCTTCTTCCGAATGTTGGGTGTTTTTTCATAAATTTTTTTATAGATTTTTTAAAAAGAATTCTGTTTTTACTTTTAATAAATGGATTACACGATTCTGTACTATATAAATAATAAGTTAAATATTCTTTTAATAACCGAACAAATTGTATCTTATGTTTATAGTTCATTTCTTCATTTATACGCGAATAATTAAAAATTCTTGGGTTGGCGTTAATCATATTTATACAATCATAAAATAATTGTATTGGTTCAGAATCTTGAATATAATTTTTTATCGCATTATCACATAAATTATGATACTGCTCTTTTTTGAATTTTTTTATATCAAAATTTAAATAAAAAAAAGATTTTATTAAATTGTTAATAAGAATATCTGTGTTGAAACGAGCAAAAAAGTATATATTATATAAATTATGAATGGAAATTTTCAAACCGGTGTAAGGATTTCTTGGAATAATAGGAGCTGGTTGTAAATTACAACAATTGGTCAATGACGTTTTCCAGAGATTTAATAATTCGTTAATTCTAAATATATATTTTGTATTATTTTCAATTAATGAAATAATATGTGTTTTTTTACACTTGCTAAATTCAACTTCGTATAAACTTTTTTGTATGTCAAACGATTTAGTTTTTTTATATTTATATTTTTGAACAAACCTATTTAATATCCAATATATTTTTTGTGCTTTACTAAAAAGAGCAATTAAATTTTGCTGTTTTGTTTCATTAATAAAAAAATTATTGTAAACCATTGTTTTTACAGATAACATTTTAGATAATTTATATTTATCTGGTGAAAACACACTATTAAAATATAATGTATCCAAGTTATCTACATTGTATAACTTTTTTACCTTATTTTTTTTTTCCTTTTTTTCTATAATGTGTTTTACTATATCTTGAATTAAATCCATGTGATTTTTTTCTTATATTTATATTATGTAAAATCTTTAATATTATTAACATTATCAATATTATTATAATAATCAATTAAATTTTGTTTACTATTTTGATTGTTAATAGAATATTCAATTATTAAAGAATATGGGGGAACACTATATAAAGTTGTGTCAATATTATCTCCAGAGAAATTATTTATATTATTATTTTTTATATTGGGACATTTTCTAGCATATAAAAATTTTTTTATTCTGGCTGGATTTTTCAATAATGTATTTTTATATACTATTTTTGGCATATTTGTTATTTCATATATTCGAGGTATTTTTTGTAAAACCGTATTATATTTAATTATTTCCGTATTTTTTTTAAAATGTTTACCTTGAGTTTTTATATCATGAATAAAAAAAGTTTTAATCTCATGATTCCAAATATCAATTGGAATTTTTTTTTCTAATATAAATCTCATTATGTTGTTATTTATATTATATTATTTTTTATTTATTTATTTTTATTATAATATATCGTAATTTTCTACAAATTTTACTCCAAGTCCATGAATAAACACGCATTCTCCAGAAATCCAAATAATTTCATTGTTTTCTTTTAATTTTATTTCCATACCCCCATTGCCTTTATATGTGGGTCTTAAGGTATAACCAGTATAATATCCAATTATTTTTCCATTTTTATCATACACAGGCTCACCTTTTTTTATATTTGTTTCTGCGTGGTATGTTATATGGAGTGAATCCATAATTTATTTTTATTTTTTAATTAAAAATAAATTATTTATTTCAATTTAATAAATGATTTTGAACATTTAAACATTTTGAATATTTGAATATTTGAATTTATTATTATTTATTAAAATCCTGGGTCGTATTCATCATCAATGTTTCCAAGATCCGTAGTTTGAATAGTGTCGGTTGTCATTGGATTAATAATTTTTTGTTTTGAACAATTGTCACTACCATCATCTACCTGTAATTCATTTTCAATATTGATTTTCTTTTCAAATTGCTTTTCGCCGAGAATATTCATTTTTTCAACATCCAATTCTATGCTGAAAGAGCTTGTACCAAAATAACCTTCTTGACCACACATAATATTTGCTGAAATACCTGTCATTGGATCCAGCTCAGCATGTCGAGCCGCTCTGAGAAACATCTCTGGCGTTTCCTCAAACGACGCCTTTGCTATAGGTCCAATATTATCATTATTAATACCATGTCTAAATACGGAAACCATTTTTTTTGTCGCCGTCATCCTGTCACAAAGTATCGAAAGATGGTGATAATTAATATATGTTGTGTCGGCATAAGCCTCCGATAGTTCGTTCAATAAGCATTGGCGTGCGGCCTCAATGCCCAATACACGATAAACTTCTTGAATATCGTTACTTGTAGTATTAGATTGGTCAATACCATCCATCGTTAAAATATCTTTAAGATTGGTCCCAACAGTATCAAGAACCCACGAATCTTCTTTGACGTAATTTCCGTCTTTTAAAACCAGCTGATTGACTAATTTTCTAAGGATGACTTTGGGAATACCTTTGATACCACGAAGAATAATATTATTTAACATATTTTGTTGTAAATTTTTTAGCTTATAAATTTCATCATCTTGGTCAAGAGATTTTTTCTTGCTTTTAATGATATTTGAATTTAATCTTACACGCATCACCAAATTGTCTGCGTTATAATCTGAATAAATACAAGTCATATCATCATTGTAACTGTGTTTAATAGCAAAATGGATATCATCCAAAGATATATTTTTATCTAACATTGATTCTCTGTCTAGTTCTAACCGAATAATCCATTTAGATTTTGTGCTTGAATCATCATCATCGTCAAATTTCTCCCCAACACAGTCTTTCATTAAATTTTGAAATGCCGAATATTCTTCCATAATAGGTCTGTCAACCTCAATCAAAGTATTCATGTCATCGGGGTCAAAACAAATAGAGGTTGATTTTGTTACATCCCGAAGTGAGGTATATTCAAGAATATATTTCATTTCCTGTGCTTTTTCAACTTTTGTCATATCTTCTTTTTTTAATACCACAGTAACAGAAGGATTTTTTGGATTTTCTGAAAGCGATAATATTTCTTCAATTCTAGGAACACCTCTCGTTACATTCGATTTACTAGCAACACCAGCAAAGTGGAAAGTATTCAGCGTATTGTGAACAATCACACCATTATCTTCCATAAATGTTTGATTTGCTGGGACAGTGAAATCATAAACATAATTAGTTTGATCGGGTGTATGTATTTCAATGTGTTTGATTTCATCCCAAATAATACCTGAATTAGCGGCTTGTTCTAAAATATCAATTTCTTGTTTTAAGAAACGGTCTTCAAGTGGATATTTTTTACTAATTTCATCTTTGAAGATGTTAATGTATTTTTGAAGTGTTCTCCTACCGATCGTTTTCTTTTTCTTCCATCGACCATAATTTCTACTTTGACCGGGAAGTTTTAATTCCTTGCCACATTTGGCAATAATTTCACCCAAGCCCTCTATTTTATCAACGTCATTGGATAAACTATGGGCTTTAGAACGCGAATTATAGTCACATAATTCTTGTAACGCTTCCGCTTTTAAAACGGACCCAATGTGTTTTTGATATAAATTAGCATATCCGTTTGATATTGCGAAGTGGTAAAATGGTTTATTTTGTCGTGTGTTTTCACGGAAAGTTGCGAAAATATCAAAATAATTAAATAATACTCCCATGTCTTTAATCAATTGTTGACTGCGAGAACAACCGCGTATTTCATGGTGATTTTTATCACAGTTAATATTTCCATCACCATCCATATACCCTTGTATACACGCTGCTTTACATTCTAATGGCGCTGTGAATATAAAGTCGGGGACTTTCTTTTCAAATGAATTTTTACCACATTCTTTCACAAGGAATTTGGCGAGTTCTTTGGACGAGAAACATGTTGATGTGCTAGGACCGTATTCACCCTTTCGTTTATTCACATTTACTTTGGCACCAAACATTTCTCCTATAATAGTCGTCATATCAATATAATGTTGTGAAATATTTGTAATGTTAATTGTATTTTTATTACAACTTCCTTCGGCAATATAGGCCCCAATAAACCAACCGAATAATTTATTTAATTCGTAAGTTGTATTGCCAATTTCTACTGTTTTGTTAACAAATTTATTATCAATATGTTTACACACTGGTATTCTCATACCGACCTCCAAATCACCACCTTTAATGGGTTGTACTTTGTGGTCTTTTCTAATCAAATGACTATGACTTAATGTTGTAGTTACTTTTCTACCGCTTTTAGTTGTAACTGTTACCATATCACCATTTACCGGATGTCTACTAAAATGTGAAACACGACTCCAAGATGTTTTTTCATTTTCATCAACACCCATAATATAATACTCTTCGTCCAAATTATCCAAAAGTGTTTCCACACTATCATGGTGTCCCGTTGGGAAAGTATATTGTGGATATTTTTCAATGAAACTATCGCATAACTCTCCAATTTTATATTTTTTGTGACTGGGTTTAACATTTTTATCATTCTTATTTATTTTTACGAGAGCATACATGGTGTCACCAACCATCGACATTTGTGTTGTTGGCTCGCCAATGCTCTGCGCCGCAATAATTCCAACCATTTCACCAGGATTGACAATCGCCTTTTTATAATTTGTCTTAATCATGTCTAATAGCAAAGATAAACCTTTTTTATTAAATCGTCTTAAAGTGAGTAGTTCTTTTGGAGAAAGAGAATAATAATACAATAATTTAAATAAAAGTGAAGGTTTCGCCATGTGAATATTATTTAATTCATTATAAACATTATCAATCATTTTGTAGGCATCTAACGGCGTAATATTTACCATTGAATTGCTTTGATAATTTAATTGATTTTGGACATTATTAATAATTCTTTTAAAATTAACAGGGACATAAATATCACTGGTGTCTTCACCATGAAATACATTATTTACTAAATCTGCTCTATTTTCTAAAAACATATCAATTAATTCTTTTGTTTTATTTATTAATTTTTTATGCTGAGATTTCATTTTTTTTAAAGCCGTTTTTGTAAAATTAGTAGTAATAATAGAGTCTGACAAATCGTCGCCGGGAATTTGAAAGTGACCGTAAAGTTGCTCCAAGGTCATATGCGCAACTGGAAGCTTTTGTTTTTCTACTTTCATTGAATCAAAATTATCATTACCATATGAAAATTGTATGATTTTATTTTTATTATTTCTTACAGTCATATCATACGCCAATTTCAAGTCTTCCGTTGATTTAACAAGACGTCTTTGAATGTATCCTGTCTGTGAAGTTTTTACCGCCGTATCAATCAAACCAGTCCTACCACCCATAGCATGAAAGAATAATTCTTGCGGTGATAAACCTTCGATAAAAGAACTTTCTACAAATCCTCTTGCTCCCGGAGAATCATCGAATTTAGTATAATGAGGCAGAGTTCGATTATCAAACCCATATGGGATTCTTTTGCCATCAACATTTTGTTGCCCTAAACAAGATATCATCTGAGCAATATTTAATGATTTACCCTTAGAACCAGAGTTAACCATAATAACAAATCGGTTGTCTTTTGATAAATTTTTTAATCCAATATTTCCTGCTGTCTTAGTGGCCTCATTAAGCAGAGAATTTACCATTGTTTCAAATTCTACTTCATTGCTTTTCCCAGTTTTATTTTCGAAAACTCCAATATGAGTTTCATTAATTAATTCTTGGACATCGCGTTTTTTATTTGAAATAGCTTCGGTAATTTGCTTATTGGTTTCTTCATTTGCTATCAAATCACTAATACCAACACTATAAGCACTTAATTTCATGTAATCCGTGATTAAATTTTGAAGATTATTAATAAATTTACCTGATTCTCTGAAACCAAAATCATTAAATATACTTTGTAGCAAACCCACACTTGTAGATCCCAAAACTTTTTTATCTAATTGCCCACCAATATATTCTCCATTTTTAATAAATATTTCATTATTTTTACTACCATCGGTAGGCGGTGATTGTCCATTTTTAAATTTTGTACTGAGAGGAGGTAAGATTTCACTTAATAGTTCAAAATTAGTCATGGAGGTTTTCCCTTTTAAATTATTTAAATTAATATTATTATTACTCATCAATAAGTTCATTGCTGTTCTCATATCAAAAGAGATATCGGGTCTTGTAAATCGGAATGATCCGAGCAAAGAATCTTGAAAAATACCAACAATCGCCGAATTATTGGCAGGACTAATTATTTGCCTCTCAACGGCAGCCAAGTATCGTAACTCAGCCTGACTTTCATAATCCTGTGGACCGTGAAGGTTCATTTCATCACCATCAAAATCAGCATTATAGGGCTTTGTATCGGCAACATTCATTCTAAACGTGTCGCCCCTTTTCATAACTTTGACAAAATGACACATCATACTCATGCGATGAAGTGTGGGCTGTCTGTTAAATAAAATAGGATCGCCGTCCAATAAATGTCTATGTAATACATCGCCTATATTTAATGTTAATGAATTTCTATCTACATATCTTAGAGAAATGGACGTTCCTTCCTTTCTTTCCAGTATTTTCGCTCCCGGATAAACATCTGGACCGTTCATGGTTAATTTTGTAAGAAATTCAATATTTCTTTTGTTAACTACATCCGGAAAAGTAATATTTTTAGCAACCTTCAGTGGAACACCAAGCTCGGAAATATCTAAATTGGCGTCGGGAGTAATAACAGAACGAGCCGAGTAGTCAACACGTTTTCCCATAAGATTTCCTCTTACACGACCTTGTTTACCCACCAGTCTTTCTTTAATAGATTTTAAAGCACGACCCGAACGTTGTGCTACCGCTGCTACACCCGGTATTTTATTATCTACCATTGTGGCGCAATAATACTGCAATACTGTAGTCCAATCATCAATGACTTTTGAACTAGAGTTTTGTTGAATTTTTTCTTGTAAAGTTTTATTTGCCTTAATAATATTAACAATAATATGTGAAATATCATCTTC
>Ga0206130_10003297_pt1 | contig 21323 bp, 14 predicted proteins | sample Helgoland_Spring_9_FD_148637 | JGI IMG/M metagenome (GOLD analysis project Ga0206130, IMG submission 148637) | Pelagic subsurface seawater microbial communities from Kabeltonne, Helgoland, North Sea - Helgoland_Spring_Bloom_20160512_1 | ecosystem: Environmental > Aquatic > Marine > Epipelagic ... | reverse complement strand
AACAATACTTACCTGAGATCTACGAACAAGAAGTAGAGCGTTACGGAAACCGTACTTTATCTGGATTCTTACGTATGGTTGGTGCTGAAATGCCAATGACTTCTGACCAGGTAATTTGGTCTGAGCAAAACAGATTACACATCTCTTACGATGGATGTACTCTTCCTTCTTTATTAACTATTGATTTAGAAACTAACGGAACAACTATTCAAAACGTTATATCTCCAAGAGCTACTGTTGTGGTGTTAGACCCAACGACTGGTTTAGAGGCTAAATGTTTAGTGACTGACTCTGACACAACTACAGGTATAATTACTATACAACCTTATACTGTTGCGGATCTTACCGGCTTTACAGCTACAGGATTGAAAGTTTTTGTATACGGTTCTGAGTACCAAAAAGGTGGATCTATTTCAGCTGGTGCAACTGGAGCTAACACAGGAACTCAGTATTTAAGTGTTGATCCTCAGTTTACACAGTACTCTAATTCACCAATTATCCTTAAAAGCCAATACGTAGTATCTGGATCTGATATGGCTCAAATTGGATGGGTTGAAGTTGCAACTGAAGATGGAACATCTGGATACTTATGGTATTTAAAAGCTGAATCTGAAACTCGTTTACGTTTTGAAGATTACTTAGAAATATCTATGATTGAGGGTGAAAAAGTTGGAGCTGCTTCTGCTATCACTACTGGAAAAGGAACTGAAGGTTTATTCGCCGCTGTTAACGCGCGTGGTAACGTAAACGTTGGCTTTACAGCGACTGATGGATTAGCTGATTTTGATGCTATCTTGAAAAATTTAGATACTCAAGGAGCAATTGAAGAAAACATGTTATTCTTACAGAGACAAACATCTCTTGATTTTGACGATATGTTAGCCGCTATTTCAAACGGTAACAACGGTGGAACTGCTTTTGGATTATTTGAAAACTCTGAAGAAATGGCTTTGAACCTTGGATTCTCTGGATTCAGAAGAGGTTCTTACGATTTCTATAAGACTGACTGGAAATACTTAAACGATGCGTCTACTCGTGGTGGAGCTGGTGGTAATAACTCTGTTGAGGGTGTATTAATTCCTGCTGGAACTTCTACAGTTTACGATCAAGTGTTAGGAACTAACATCCGTCGACCATTCTTACATGTACGATACAGAGCTTCACAAGCTGATGATCGTAGATTGAAATCTTGGTTAACTGGTTCTGCTGGAGGAGCTTATACATCAACTTTAGATGCTATGGAAGTAAACTTCTTATCTGAAAGATGTTTAGTAACTCAAGCTGCTAACAACTTTGTTCTTTTCAAAGGAGCATAGTAATTTATCAATAATAATCCCTGCCTTCGGGCGGGGGTTTTTTTATATGACATTAGCCCCTTACTAGTTATATACTATGGCTATTGTCACAATTTTAAACTATTTAATTATATTATATTATGGCTAAAAAAGCTACAGCAGAAACAATCGAGGTTGCACCTCAAGAGGTAGCAGTTAAAACTGCACCACAAAAACCCACAGAACCAACGTGGGAAATCAAAGATAGAATATACTATCTTAAAGGTAATAAATCTCCTTTAACATTAACAATACCTAGTAAGCATACACGTAAGCATGCTTTATTATACTTTGACCCTAAGTTAGGCACGCAAAGGGAAATTAAATATGCAACTAACCAAAGCTCTCCACTTGTCGATGAACAAAAAGGGGAATGCACTATGGGTCATATAACTTTTCAAGATGGAGATTTAAAAGTACCAAAAGAAAAACAAAACTTACAGAAATTGCTTTCACTTTACCACCCATTAAAAGGTAAAATGTATGAAGAGTTTAGTGCTGTTGAAGAAGCAGAAGATCAATTAGATATTTTAGATCTTCAAATTGATGCTTTAAATGCAGCTAGATCAATGGATGTAGATCAAGCAGAAGCAATATTAAGAGTTGAACTAGGATCTAAAGTTAACTCAATGAGTTCTAAAGAACTTAGAAGAGACTTACTTTTATTCGCTAGACAAAACCCTGTATTGTTTATAAATTTAGCTAACGATGAAAATGTTATGCTACGAAACTTTGCCATCAGAGCTTCTGAGGCAAGTATAATTAAATTATCTCAGGATCAAAGAACTTTCACATGGGGATCAAACGGTAGAAAATTAATGAATGTACCATTTGACGAAAATCCTTATTCAGCTTTTGCGGCTTTCTTAAAAACCGACGAAGGTGTTGAAATTTACAAGTCTATAGATAAAAAACTATAAAAACAAGTAATACTATAGTAGCTAGGTCACTTTAAACGTGGCCTAACTACTATAATTAATAAAAACATAAAATGGCGGTAAGCGTAGACAAAGTATATAAGACGGTCTTGTTCATACTAAATAAAGAACAAAGAGGGTATGTAACTCCTGCTGAGTTCAACAGTATTGCAGAGCAAGTTCAATTTCAAATATTTGAATCTTACTTTCCAGACGGTAATCAACAATACCGTAAGAACCAACAAAATGCTCAAAATGACACTGAGTTTTTTGATATTTTTAAAGATGTTTCATATAAGCTTTATCCATTTGAAAAAGAAATAGGATTTAACTTCGATACTTTAGCTGATGGCTTTATTCAAGTAGGTGGAGATTCTATATATAAGATAGGAGAGGTTTTATCAAAATACGTAAACGTTAATCCTAGCGTTACATCTATAACTCAACTAACTAGCAAGAGCGATTTTAACAAAATAGTAAGATCTAAACTTACGGCGCCAAATAAAGAAAATCCTTTATTTTACACAACAAACTTAAACAACGGTTTAGTGTTAAAGGTTTCTCCAAAACCCGACACTTTAACTGTAAATATTCTAACGCTACCAGCTCCACCTTTTTGGAATTTTACAATTGGTACTTTAGGACAATATGTTTACACTCCAAATGGTTCAACTCAATTTACTTTAGATATATCAGAGCAAACTAATTTAATTGTTAACATATTAAAGTATTTTGGCATAGTGATAAACGACCCAACAATAATCCAAGTCGCTGAACAAGAAGCTCAGTCAATGGAAATTAACGAAAAATCATAACAAATGAGTTTAATTACAGAAACAAATCAACAGTATTATCAAGGTGCTGAAAGTTTTACAGGTGACGGTGTTAAGTTGTCTTTTCCAACTAGCTTTGATACAGATTTAATTTTAGGTAGTTATGATCCAGATACCGTAAACTATTCTTTAAATAACTTTAAACTATACACTAGCCAAACTGGTCTACCAGGTGATTATTCTGAATACACTGATGAGTTTACAGTAGTAAACAACGCTATAACTTTTGAAGCAGGCTCTGAACCAGCAAACGGTTTATACATAGTCGTTCAGTTAAAGAAGCTAGACGGGGGGTTATACGGTAGCACAATAACTGAAAAAGCTTATGGACAAGTCGTTGAAGACAATTACGGAAGTTACTCTTACATTAAATTAAGTGATGCTATAGATAACTTTATGGTTGGATACGTTGGAGGTGGTAAACTAATACAGTCGGTTAAAAAATCAGATGTTTTATTTTTTGCTAAAAGAGGCTTACAAGAGTTTAGCTATGATACTTTAAAAAGTATAAAAACATCAGAGCTAACAATACCACCAAGCCTAACATTACCGCTACCTCAAGATTATGTTAACTATGTTAGAGCATCTTGGACAGATAGACACGGTGTTAAGCATATTATATATCCGGCTAATAATTTAACAAACAGCCCATATTACACAAACATTCAAGACTCTAAAGGCGTACCAACTCAAGATAATTTTGGAGAAAATGTAGAGGGTACTTCTCTTATACAGGAAAGATGGCATAGTAATAGCGACGAAACATTGAACGATTACTTAGCTAACAACCCAGACACTTTAGGATCTAACTTTGGTGGTAGCAGTAATTTCTCAAGTGGAAATCCTAGGCAGAGATACGGCTTAGATCCTCAATACGCTCAGAGCAATGGTTATTTTAATTTAAACGAAAGAGAAGGTAAAATATCTTTTTCAAGCGGCTTAGTTGATGAGCTTATATTGCTAGAATATATATCTGATGGTTTAGCGTACGACACTGACACTAAGATACCTAAAATGGCTGAAGAGGCTTTGTATGCACATGTACTACACGCTATCATATCTACTCGCGCTAATCAACCTGAGTATGTAGTTCAGCGACTTAAAAGAGAAAGGTACGCTAAGTTGAGAAATGCAAAAATAAGATTATCTAATATAAAGACTGGAGAGATTACTCAAGTAATGAGAGGCAAGTCTAAATGGATTAAACACTAGAATTAAATGGCTAAAGTTACTAATACTTTTATAAAGAATAAATTAAACCAAGACTTAGATGCTAGGTTGCTCCCAAATGGAGAATACAGAAATGCTTTAAATATTCAGGTTAGTAAATCTGAAGGCGCTAATGTAGGTTCTTTAGAGAACGTATTGGGTAATGTCATAGTTAAAGATTTTGAAGCTTTAACAGGTGTTGATGATTTAATTTGTATTGGTTTTTTAACCGACGAATTTAACAGCACTGTATATTTATTCCTAACAGACAACCCTAAGTCAACAGACTTAAACCCAAATGCTTACAAGCCAACAGCGAATAACTTTATATTCTCATATAATACTTTGCTTGATGACACTAGCAACACAACTTTACTAGTTGAAGGTGCATGGTTGAACTTTTCAAAAAACTTTCCAATTACAGGTATTAACATCTTAGAAGGTTTATTATTCTGGACTGACAATAGAAATCAACCTAGAAAAATAGATACTACTAAAGCAAATCCTAGTAGACTAGCGAATCCAACACACTACATATCCGAAGATCAAATATCAGTTGCAAAATACAACCCATACGATCCAATCCAAACATGGAAAAAATCTACGGAAACAGGTTCTGAAACTTGGGCGGTTCCTTACGAATCAACTATGAAAGACGTTAGCAGTAAGTTTATGCCAAATGGCGGATCTGCAGATGTTATAGGTACTTATGCTGGTGGAACTGCTAATATTCCAATTTCAACAGTGAAAGGGGATATTCAGTTTACAGGTTCTAACGCTTACGATTCAAACTCAACAATTTCTTATATAAACTCTAACTCTGGAGAAATGTTTTCAACAGGGCTTTCAGTAAGTAACTACGATACTAGTGTAGATCCACACGAAGTATCTACTTCAGGTTCAATGCCTCCTTTACCTAGCGGCACAGAAATAGTGTTTAACGCAAATCCCTATTATAAACACTTGTTTGCAGGAGACCCAGATTACTTAGAAGACAGATTTATACGTTTTAGCTATAGATACCAGTTTGAAGATGGTGAGTATTCTATATTTGCTCCATTTACTCAAATAGCTTTCATACCAAAACAAGATGGTTACTTTTTATTTGTAAACAAAGAAGGAATACCTGAAAAAGATGATCAAAGTAATACTTATAGAAGTACTATTGTTTCTTTTATGGAAAACAAAGTAGATGATATAGAACTAAGAGTTCCTTTGCCTACTGGTTACACAGGATCAGACATCAGCGAAGGTTTGAAGATAACTAAAATAGATATTCTTTACAAAGAATCTGATGCTTTGGCTGTAAAAGTAGTTGATACAATAGATGTAGAAGACATAGAATTTGTTGATGATTACTTTTCTTATCAATATGAGTCAAAGAAGCCGTTTAAAACATTACCTTCAAAAGACTTAATAAGAGTTTTTGATGTAATACCTGTAAAAGCTTTATCTCAAGAGATAATTAGCAACAGACTTGTTTATGGAAACTTCCAAGACAAACACACTCCTCCAGACACAATAAACTACAGTGTAAATGTTGGAGCTAAAAAACCATTTAATTTACAAAATGGCACAGCCATTGCAGATTCTCAAACTGATTCTACCACGATACAGATTTCAAGTAATACTGGAACTATTTTAGTTGGTAGTATAATTACTAATTTATCATCAGGTGGAAACCCAGTAGTTGTTACTGACTTAGATGATATTTTAACTGAAATTACAGTAAGTGGACCAGTAACTATTGTACCATTTGAAGAGTTAATATTTGAAGCCGCTGCGGATGATACGCAGTACACGAGCACTGTAGAAAACCCAAACCACACTGTTAAGCAGAATAGAAACTACCAGGTTGGTATTGTTTTATCTGATAGGTTTGGAAGACAGTCTTCTGTTATAGTATCTAAAGATTCAATTTTATCAAAAGAAGATGGTGATGAGTTTATAGGATCAACTATATATTCACCATATCAAACAACAGCTGTAGAGCAGAATGAATGGCCAGGAGATTCGCTTAAAGTTTTATTTAACGATCCTATTGGTCCAGCTAATCCAAATACTACAACTGGTTGGCCTGGGTTATACAATGGAGATCCAACAAGCCTTAGCTACAATCCTTTAGGTTGGTATAGTTACAAGGTTGTAGTTAAACAAACAGAGCAAGAATATTACAACGTTTATTTACCTGGAATTATGGCAGCATACCCAGAGAGTACTACATTGGAAATAGGTAATACATCTCATGCTGTTTTAATTAATGACAACATAAACAAAGTACCTAGAGATTTAAACGAAGTAGGACCAGATCAAAAACAATTTAGAAGTTCAGTAAGGTTATTTGGTAGAGTGGAAAACACTTCCACAGAGATTACTTATATTGGAACCATACCTCAGGATGTTGGGTTATCAAACGATCAATATTTTCCAGGAAGAGAATCCGATACAGTATCAACGATATCTACATTAAACGATTTGTTTAATTACGATCCCAACGATCCACCACGCCCGGATTATTTCCCTCAGTTTTACTCATTTCTATCAAATCCTTTAGTAGCTAGAATTAGCACTGATGATAAAATAGGACAAACAGCTACAACTAACTTTGACACAGCAAGCGCATTGGTAGAAGCTGATGTTTCAAGTAGTTCTACTGTTAATTTAAAAAACGTTGTAGGTGATATTAATCCTTCAATGGTTGTTTTTGGTGGAGGACTACCTGCAGATTCTATTGTTATATTATGGACTCCAGGAGCTACCTCTGATATTGGCGTATTAACTTTTGACTCGCCTGTCACTTTAAAAACAGATGCTGTTTTAACTTTTGCTCAAGGATTTCCATCTCCAAACTACGGCACTATAGTAGATCCAGGTATTCAATACTTAGCTGTGTATGAAACAGAACCAGTAGAGTCTGAGCTAGATATATTTTGGGAAAGTTCTACAGCTGGATTAGTTAGTGACTTAAACTACTTAATACTAAACACTACAGGAGCAGGAGCAGCGTTTAGCTCTTTTAACACCAACGACTGGGACGAAACAATTAACTGGCAACCCGATCTTTCAGCTAACATATTAACTGACGATTTTACTTTGTTAGATACTTTTGGGCAAGAGGTTAGTAATTTTACCTTATCTATGCCTATTGTAAGAGATGGATCAAACGCAAATGTTACCAATTACTTTCAGCTTTTTGAAACAACAACTACAAATTATTATAACGTTAAAGTAACTGAGGATTATTGGGATAATATATATTTTGGAAGTGATCCTAATTTAATAAATTTTACCTTTAAATTTGTAAGTGTGGTTGATACAGTTTCAACTCCATTTTTAGAAATCGGTAACCCTAATAACATTGCACCAACAATATCAGCGTATCAAGATCGAATTGATGAACCTTGTGGAAGGGTCTATTATAAAAACAGAAATGTAATAAACATAGTAACAAAGTGGGGTAAAAACGGAGCAGGAAATCAAGAGTTGAGAAATAGAGAATTAGTTTGGGAGATTACATCTCAAGTGAATTCAAGTGGTGATCCTGTAGCTGCTAATCAATTATTCACACTAGATGTTGGTCAAGATGGATTTGGAACCTTAATAGGTACTCCAGACTATGTTAGTGAAGTAGTTCTTCAAAATTTACCTGATATTAATCAAAATCAAAATCGACCAGTGGATAAGTATACCATAGTTATGCAGCTTACAGATCCAGGGCAATCGACTGATACCTGTACTATTATTATAGAACAAAGAGCAACAAGTAGCGTAACGGAGTGGAGAAGCTTAGAAGTGTATGCACAAACCACTGAAGTTGGCACGCAGTCATATTACAACGTTTATGGTATTATGTTTAAAGTAGAAGCAAATGAATTTGGCGCAAATGAAGGTTGGTATTATAAAATAACCGAGGAAGTTCAAGAAAACGGTAGCCCTTCATCCGCAGCTTTATTATCAGATACAGTTAATAGCGGCGCAATAGGTATAGTTCAAAATTCTTCCAGCAGCGGCCCATCGAGTAACTATTATAGTAACGCGGCCACACCGTCACTAGCGGCTGCCGATTTTGAAGCTTTAGTAGAAACCAACAACATACCTAGTAGTGGTTGGCTAGGAGCTCAACGAACTTTGGGTACCCAACAAACAAACTTTCAAGGATATGAAGTGGAACTTTTGTAAGCTAAGGAGTTTATAAGTAAAACATGTAATAATTAATTTATGGGAGCAGTAATAGAAGTTAAATATTTTAACAGCTTTGTGTTAAAGAAAACCATCCAACCACAGGAACAACCTGTTTGGAACGGTTCATTTGGCATACCTCAAGAAAACGGAGGTTACCCAGTGGTTGCAGATACATCGCAATCTAATAACTGGGCTATTGAAGAAGCTAGAATACGAGGCGGATATAACAACACTAACGTTGATTATGGAGTTAAAGCGTACCTAGTTGAAGAGGAACCAAATTCGTCTATAAGATTTAATTCTTTGATATGGTCTGGAATATTTAATTCTAGAACAGGTATAAACAACACAAACGTATTTTCAACAGGAACTAGCATAACTAAAAGTGCAGATCCAGCAGATGGTTCTATTCAAAAGCTTTACGCAGAAAATACTAACTTGACTATTTTTCAAGAAAGAAAAGTTAGTAGAGCTTTAATTGATAAAGATGCAATTTATTCAGCAGAAGGAACTAGTAGTGTAACATCGACTAATTTAGTTATAGGGGTTATACAACCTTACGCTGGTAGGTTTGGAATAAGTAGAAACCCTGAAAGCTTTGCTGTTTATGGTTTTAATAAATTCTTTTCAGATAAAAATAATAATGTAATACTTAGGTTAGGTCAAAACGGAATAACTGAAATATCAGCTTCTGGTATGAAAGATTACTTTAGAGATCAGTTAAACGCTATAGATAATCCTGGAGGAGCAGAGGGTTATGTTAGAGGTGGTTATGATATTTACAACAATAAGTATATAGTATCAACTCAACAAAACATTCCAAATCCATCATACAACACATTGTCATGGAGTGATTCTATTGGCGGATGGACAAGCTTTTTTAGCTACCGTCCGGATCAATTGTTTAGTATAAGAAATAACTTTTACACAGTTCAAGACGGAGGTTTATATAGACATCACGACAGTGGAGTTAATAGAGGTCAGTTCTACGGAGTAGATACACCTAGTCTTATAACGTTTGTATTTAATCCAAGCCCTACGGTTTCAAAAACTTTTAAAACAGTTTCTTATGAAGGTAGTAACGGCTGGAAAGTTGCTTCATTCGCGTCAGATGGCACGGGTCAAGATTTTGATTTACCAGGTAATTCCTGGATAACAAACCAAGATGTAACCACAATACCTAATAACTTTGATTTATATGCACCAACATCAGTACATAGTTATCTAGAGGGTGAATATGTTATTAATCCAGCTGATGGCCAACCTGTGGTTAGACAAGATTATTTAGCTACATTTGGAACTATAAGACCTGCTTTGAATAAAGAGTACGCTGGTTTTAATAGAAAAGAAAATAGCTATGCTTCTAACTTAGTTAATTATAGTAATCCAGAAGATGGTGAGGTAATATCTGGTGAGCAAGTTGCTGGTATTAAAGGTTATTTTTCAACAGTAACTTTCTTAACTGATGCCGTTACAAACGTTGGAGCTGAGAAGCAATTATTTGCAGTTAGCTCTGAGTTTACTCAAAACAACGGCTATTAATGAATAAGCTTAGCAATTTTACTAAAAAGCTAGAAACATTGCAAGAAGTTTTAATAGCTAACAATGATAAAGATTTTATATACGGCGATGGTGAAGCTCTTGTAGATAATGAGGACTTTCCTATAAAGCATAACTTTTCAGATCAATTATACATGAGAGAGATGAAGATGAAAGCTGGAACATTTGTTGTAAGCGCTATGCATCATACGGATCATTTTTGGTTTTTAATGACGGGTAAAATACAAGTTACAACAGACGGGGAGACAGTAGAACATATAGCACCTTGTTTTGAGAAGTCTATAAAAGGTGCTAAAAGACTTATAATATGTATAGAAGACTGTGTATTTATAAACGTACACAAAAACCCATCTAACGATCAAAACTTAGATAAAATAGAAAAAAACTTATATTCTTTTACTATAGAAGAGTATGTAAATAAAGAGAAATTATGGCAGGTATAGTAACGGCAGGCATTATAGGTGGAGTTGCATCCATAGCTGGAGGGCTTTTTGGCGCAAGCTCGGCTAAAAAAGCAGCAAAAGCAGCAGCAAGAGAAAAAGCTCGTCTACAAAGAAAATTAAACAAATTAGAAGAAAACAGACAAGATGTAATAAGTCCTTATGAAGACGTAACAAGTCTTAGTGGTATGATAAGTAATCCATTTGCAAACTTGTCAGTTGCAACAGGAGCGGCTGAAATGAAAATTGAAGAGGCTGATATATCTTTAGCTAATACATTAGACACGGTAAGAGCAACAGGTGGAGGTGCTGGTGGCGCTACGGCATTAGCTCAAGCTGCTTTACAGTCTAAGAAAGGTGTTGCAGCTAGCATTGAGATGCAAGAAAAAAGTAACGAAGACAAAAGAGCTCAAGGAGAAGCAAATGTTCAGCAGCAAAAAATGGCTGAAGAGCAACGCGTTCAATCGGCTGAAGCAGCTGGAAAACAGTTTGTTTTTGGAGCTACTGAAAGTAGAGAACAAGGTGCTATAGATAGAACTTACGCAGAGATGACGGGCGCAGCTCAATCTCAAGCTCAAGCAAAAGCAGATCAAACAGGCGCTATTACAGGTATGTTTGGATCACTAGCTTCAATTGGTGGTGGAATGTTAGGATAATTAAAAAAAAAAAATGGAAAAAAACTTAAATCAAAACCTTTCTTTACAGCATTTTAACGAAAGTGACGCTATTGCTTATAATGAAGGTTTCATTTCAAGTACTAGTGATTATAATTTTCAGCTACTAGACAATGCATATAGAAACACAGGTAGAATATATGCTAAATTAAAATTAGCTATAGAATCTAATAAATGCCAGAATGAGACGTGCTCTTTAGAGTTAGCTGAAATAAAGCATATGGATCAAGCTCCACAGTTGTCTTTAGATTTCTTGTCTTCTTTAATGGCTGAGCTTAGTGTTACAGATGAACCTAATTTTGACCCTAATAACAACTATAAATACACAGCTGCTAACAGTGTATTAAATGGTAGACCTGGTTTCTCCAAGTCAGATGGCTACAATGTTTATTTAGATTTACTACCTGGAGGATCTCAGCAAATAGTTTTTATTGGACCAGCGTTTGAATACCCTTTAGTTATAAACAATACAGCTCTTAGTTCTTTAAACAAAGCAGAAACTTCACTAATAGCTTCTACGCCGGACGTATCTAAAGACATGCTAAGACTTCTAACTGAAGTCGGTATATTCTCACCAGATATGGTTGGTGAAAATGGAGAGCTTTCAGCTGGAGCTAAAATAACTCAAGAATATGTAATTATGAATCCTGATGGAACTCCTGATTACGAGATCATAGACATTGGAAATGGAAAAGGTAGAAACACACTTAAATACGATTTAGATAAAATTGAAAAGAAAGTAACTCCGTTTATAAACGCTGAGGTTGCTGGTTTACTGAGCTCTGAGCAAGACGCGGTTGCAGCTTGGAACGTTTATATATCTAAAGGTACAAGTGCTAAAGAGGACGATCAGATGGCTCAGAACGCTAACGCAGGAGATAGCTCTTGGAGCTACACAGAAGACCTACCTCTTATGCAAGATAAAAAAGTTTTATTTGAAAAGAAATATAAAGAATACTTTATGAATAATTATCTGAAACAATTTACTACGAACCAATTACCTACGGTTCAGGCAGACGCTGCGGTGTTTGATTTAGCTGAAGCTAAGAAAGCTAAGGCTCAGAAATTTTTGAAAGATAACGAATTAAATTAAGTTAAATGAACGAATTAGAAACTTACGTAGCTTCACTACAAGATCAAGGTTTATCTGTAGATGAGATTAAAGCTAAAGTAATAGAGTGGAAAAAAATTAACCAGCCAGCTACTGAAGAGGTAGTTGAAACTGAGGTTTTAGAGGAAGTGGATCTTGGTAAAGTAAAGACAAAAGACGGTGCAGTGGGTGCAAGTGCTCCGTCGGTAGGACCACAACCAGCACCAGAGCCTACGGAATTAACATTAGAAGATGGTTTTTCGGTATCACCAGAAGTTGAAGAGGTTAAAAAAGAAGATGAAAAAGAAGGTATATATTATAAGTTTGATACAGATGAAGAGCTAAATAGAAAAAGAGAAATAGCTACAATGTCTTTTGGCGAAAAACTTTTAATTGACTTTAAAAAAGGAAGTACAACTTTAGGTGAAATGATAGCTTCTGTTCCAGAAACTATATATGATATATTTGCTTTACCTCAAAACTTGTTAGCAAATGCCACCGGGTTAGACATAGAAGCTAGTTCTGAAAAATTTAAAGAAAAAACTGGATTAGAAAACCCTGTGTTAGAGTTTTATGAAGCAGAAAGCGCTAAACTTCAAGAATCACAAGACATATACAATAAAGCCAACTATGATCACCAAGGTATCTACAAAAACTTCGAAGAGGGTAATTATGTAGATGGTTTTAAGCAATTAGCTAGCGGTTTAGCTGAAAGTGCACCAGTAAGTATGTCTATTATGATTGGAGGTGCTGCTGTTAGCACAGGTAAACTAGCTACTGGTAGTACAATAGCTTTTGCTGGTCCAGAAATAAAAGAACAAAGAGAAAAAAATGTAGGACAATCTGAAGCAGAAAATATTATAAAAGGCTTAGGTTTAGCAGGGGCTGAAAGTGTATTTAGCTCTATAGGAACTGGTACTATAGGTAAAGTCTATAAAGATATATTAATAAAAGAAGGTAAAGAAGAAGGCGTAAAGATATTTAGACAGGGGCTTGTAGATATGTATAGATCTGCTTTAACTAAGTTTGGAGCACCAGCTTCTATGGTTGGTGAGGGCGTTGAAGAGGTTGCTACTACTATTACTCAAAATATGATAAATGGAGTTGATCCATTTGAAAACGTAGCTGATTCTTTCATACAAGGAGTTGGTGGTGGTTTAACTTACGGAGCTCCAATTAACTCTGCTCAAGCAGTTAAAGCTGTTAAGTCTGGTATTACAAACTTAAATATAAACAAGGAGTTAAAAACATCTGATTCCAATAATGTTATAGAAGCTTTTAACCCAGAGACACCAACGTCTGAAGCTGAAGTTAAAATATCTCAAATTCCTGGATCATTAAACGCTATAGATGCTAAAGCGGATAAAAAAGTTGAAGTTGGTGATATAACTGTAGATCAAGCTAACGATGTTAAATTAAGAGCTAGAGAAGTTCAAGGATCTGTTAATAGACTAAAACCATTAGGTATAAGTTTAGAAAATCAACCAGCAATAGTTGATTTAATGATAGAGCAAAAAAAGCTAAAAAACACTATAAAGCAAGTAGATAATTCTAGTCTAACAAAAACAGAGTCAGAAAGACTTAGTGAAATAGATAAAGAATTAAGTGATATAATAGTAGCTGACAAAACTGCTAAGGTAGAAAAAGGAGCTAAAGTTATAGCTGAGCAAGTTGGAACTGGTTTTGAAACTTTTGAAAATGAAGCTGATGTAGCTTCTGCTATAGAAACTTTAAAAGAGCAAGGTGGAAACATTGATACTAAAAGCTCTGAAGACTACGGTACATTTGTAGTAATGCCTGATGGCAAAAGAATTATAATTCTAAATAAAGAATCTGCAGCTCAAGACAATGTTATGACAACTGCTCAACACGAGGTTGGTCATGCCGTTTTGTTTGAAACTGTTAAAAATAAACCTGAAGCTGCAATAGCTTTGGGTACATCTCTTTTAGAAGAATTAAAAAACAGTAAAGACATAACATTTACTAGCTCTAAGTTTTTAAATAGATTTAATCAGTATGTTGAAGATGCTGATATATCCAAAGCAGATACTATGGAAGAGGTTTTAACTCTTGCTAGTGAAGGATTAGAAAGTGGTGACATTGTTTTTAATGAAAAAGCTACAACTAAGATAGGTGATTTTATACGTAGAGCTTTAAGCGCTATGGGTTTAAACGTTAAGTTTAAAACTGGAAAAGATGTATTAAACTTTGTTAGAGACTACAATAGAAGCGTACAAAAAGGTAAGGGTCTTTCTAAAGGTCTTGAAAAAGCAGCTGTCGAGGGTGCTAAAGTAGACATAAAAACTCCAACTGATATAGAGGCTGAGATTACAGAAGTAGTAACTAAAGAAAGTAAAAAAGATACAGGCGTTATAGCATCTACTAAAGTACAAGAAATATATGACGCTCAAGGTGAAGCTGGTGCTTTTGATATTATAGATCAATTTAAGCCCATAGTAAATAGAATAGTAGAGAAAAGAAGAGACGCTCCTAATTTTGATCGTCAACTTTTAACAGACGAAATTGAAACAGGTAAGCGTGGAATATTTGATTTAATTAGAGAATACAAACCTGAATCAGGCGTGCCATTAGCCGCTTATATAAATAAGTTTTTACCAGCTAGAGCTATTGAAGCTTCTCAAAGGGTTTTAGGTGAAGAGTTCACTAGTGACGTTACAGAAGCTAGAGGCGTTATGGCAGAAGAGGTAGAAACTGAAGCTACTGAAAAACCTGTTACTAGAAAAATAAAGCCAAGCTCGTTTATTTCTAACGAAGCTATTACTAAAATTAAAGAGCAAGTACAAGAGAAGATTAAAGGCATCGATCCTAAAAATCTAACGTTTAAAAAACTTGGTGACTTAGCTCCTGAAATTATTGCAGCTGAAATTGGTATACCAGTTAAAAAGCTCACAGTAGCTACAGCAAACCTATCAAAAGGTGATGCTACAGCTATTCAGCAATTTGTCAATAAGAACGCAGATAAATTATTAAAGATATTACCAGAAGGGGCAGTGATAGAAGCTGCAACAGAGAAGCTCTTAGGTACGTCTACTGGCGTGCCAAAAGGTTTACTTAATGCTTTTTATACTAAACAAGCTAGATTAGGCAAAGGAGCTGGACTTGCTCCGTTTAAATTAAACAAAGGAATTAGTAAAGCTGATTTCCTAGAAACATTTGGTATTGTTGAAGGTAAGAAAGCTGAAGGGTTTGATGCTAGATCACCACAAGCTCAAGCTTTGAAAGGTATTGCTAGTTTATATGGTAAGTTAGTAACTAATGAAATCGTAAGATCTGATACAGATTTAAGCTTAGAAGCTAAGCAAGATGTTGCAGCTGGTAAAAGTAAAGCTATGGCTAGTAAAAGACCTGATATTAAAAGTAGGTTTAATACAGCATCAACTACAAAAACAGGTGGAGTTAGCAAAGCTAATAACGTAGAACCTATATCTAGGGGATCTGTAGAGTATATGGGAGGTAAAGGCAGTCTTAAGACAGAGACTAGATGGACACCATCAAAAGAAGATATAGCGTACATTCCAACGTTTATGAATAAAGCTGCTAGCTTATTTGGTAAAGACTTCTTTACTACTGGAAACTTTGCTTTTGGTGGAAGATCTTTGATAGGTACAAGACTAGATTTAAGCAAAGCTTTAGAAGGAGCTGTTTATAACAAAGACGCTCCAAAGATGCCTAAAAGAAAGCCTTATAAGAAAACAAAAAAGTACGACAAGAATTTTCACGAAAAACTAAACACTAAGGAGTTTCTAGATAATGAAAAAGCTAAAATGCCTTATCTTAAATTTATATTTGAGCAAATACAAGCTGATTTAAAATCTAACCCAAACCATCTAAAGTATTGGGAAGCTGTTTTAAATGACGCTCAAAACAGTCAAGGTCACTTTATGAGGTTTTTAGCGCCTATAGCTTTTTACCCAGTAGATAAAAATGGAAACCCAGTTTTCGATCAAGATATAGTTGAAGAGCATACTATGCCTCAAAGCAACGTTGCAGCGTTTTTATTACAATCAGCTCTTGATGGTAACATAGAACAAGATTTTGGATTTATAGAAGATAACTATTTTCAAGGAGCTTTACTATTAGCTGACGACAAAAAAACAAGAGGTAAAGATTATAATTATATATCTAACATGGGAGAGACTTTTTTAGAGTCAGACAACCCATCTTCTTGGATGAGGTATAATAATGAAAACGTAAACGCTAATCAAGGCGGTATTGACTTTAATGCTTATAAATTATTAAACGGTCAGACTATAGCTGAAAGTTTAGATGCTGGTTTACCGCTTAAAGATAGAACTCTTGACGCTTTAGAAAACCAAAGAAATGAAATACTAAAGCAATTAAAAGATCCTAGCTATAAAGCTAAAGAAGCTATAAAAGTCTTTAAAGAACTAGCGCCAGGTAAAGCAATGGCTTCAAAACGTGATAGCGATTTAATACCTGATGCTATAAAGTATGATAGACCTATTAGTGTTAAAACAGCTATAAACGCTTTAGAAAAAACTGATAAAGCCTTAGCAAACGGTAGAAAACTAGATCAACCTGTTAAGAAAATTAGAGTGTTTGATTTTGATGATACATTGGCTAGAACTAAAAGCAATGTGTTATACACAATGCCTGATGGAACTACTGGTAAAATAGACGCTGCTACATTCGCTAAAGAAGCAGGTAACATGGAAGCTGAAGGAGCTCAGTGGGATTTCTCTGAGTTTAGTAAAGTAACGCAAGGAAGTAAAGGACCATTATTAGATGTGGCTAAGATCATAGCAGATAAACGTGGAACTAAAGATGTATTTGTTTTAACGGCAAGACCTGCTAATGCAGCTGGACCAATTAAAGAGTTCTTAGCTAGCATGGGATTAGATATTCCACTCGCTAACATTACTGGTTTAAGTGATGGAACTCCACAAGCTAAAGCTGGGTGGATTATGGGTAAAGCAGCTGAAGGTTATAATGACTTTTACTTCGCTGATGATCACACAGGAAACGTTAAGGCGGTTAAGGATGTACTTAGTCAAATAGATGTTAAGTCTAAAGTTCAATTAGCAAAAGCTAGTAAAAGACAAACCTTTGATACTGTCGTAAATGATATGATCGAGGATTCTTCTGGTATTGAAACTTATAAAAAGTATTCTGCTGCAAGAGCTAAAACAGTTGGTGCAAGCAAAGGTAAGTATAATTTCCTTATTCCACCATCTGCTGAAGATTTCACAGGTCTACTATATAAGATGCTAGGTAAAAGTAAAAAAGGAGATGCTCAAATGGCGTTTCTTAAAACTAACTTACTAGATCCTTACAACAGAGCTGAATCAGCCGTAACACAAGCTAAGATATCTGCAGCAAATGACTTTAAAGCTTTAAAGAATAAACTTAAAACACTACCTAAGACATTAAGTAAGCAAACTGGTATTGGTAAATTCACTTACTCTCATGCGGTAAGAGTTGCCGCTTGGACTAAGCAAGGTATGGAAATACCTGGTTTATCTAAGAGAGATGTTAAAGAGTTAGTTGAATTTGTAAACAAAGATGCTAAGCTTAGAGTGTTTACTGACGAGCTTATCAATATACAAAAAGGTAGGGAATATCCAAAACCTGGTAAAACCTGGTTAGGTGGAAATATTACAACAGATATTATTGGTGGTATTAATAAAGTTAATAGAGCTGAATACCAGCAAGAGTGGAGAGAGAATTTAGATATTATATTCTCTGAGGATAACATGAATAAAATGGAAGCTGCTTATGGAACTAGATGGCGTGAAGCTATGGAAGATTCTATTCGTAGAATGAAATCTGGTAGCAATAGACCAATCGGAGGTAATAGAGTAACAGAAGGTTTACTTAACTGGTTAAACAACTCTGTCGGTGCTGTAATGTTCTTAAATACAAGATCTGCATTATTACAAACTATATCTGCGGTAAACTTTATAAACTTGAGTGATAATAATATAGTAAAAGCTGGATTGGCGTTTGCTAATCAGAAACAGTTTTGGGGTGATTTCATGACACTTATGAATTCTGACTATCTAGTAGAGCGTAGAAATGGTCTTAAGATTAACGTAAGTGAATCTGAAATTGCTGATGCAGTTAGAGAAGCTCAGAACAAACCTAAAGCAGCTATTGCTTTCTTACTTAGTAAAGGTTTTGTTATGACTAGATTTGCAGATAGTTTCGCTATTGCATCTGGTGGTTCTACGTTTTATAGAAATAGAGTTAATAAGTATGTTAAAGAAGGTGTAGAGCAGAGCGTTGCTGAAAAGCAAGCTTTTGAAGATTTTAAAGCTATAGCGGAAACAAGTCAACAGTCTAGTTCACCTAGTAAGATTAGCCAACAACAAGCGTCAGCTGCTGGTCGTGTAATATTAGCATGGGCAAATACACCGATGCAGTATGCTCGTATACAAAAAAGAGCTGGTCAAGATCTTATAAACGGTCGTGGAGACTGGAAGACTAATGTATCTAAAATAGTTTACTACGGTGCTATTCAAAATTTAATATTCAACGCACTACAAAGTGCTGCGTTTGCTTTAGGATTTGGAGACGATGATGAAGAAGATGAGGTTAAAGCTAAAAAGAAAGAAGAAAAAGCTTACAAGATTTTAAACGGAATGATTGATTCTCAATTAAAAGGTTTAGGTATATTTGGAGCTGCAAGTGTAGCTATGAAGAATACTCTAATGACTCTTTACAAAGAGCATAACAAGAAAGGTTCTAAATACGAAGACGCTGTAGCAGACTTAGAAGGCTTCTCACCACCTCTTGGATCTAAGATCGGTAAAATAACCGGAGGTCTTAGAAGTTTTAGTTGGAATAAAAAGGATATAAAAGAAAAAGGTTTTAGCTTAGATAACCCAGCTTATATAGCAGGTGCACAAGTTGTGACTGGTCTTACAAATGCTCCTTTTGATAGAGTCATGAAGAAAATTAACAATATAAGAGGTATTGTTAACGAAAGATCTGCTCTATGGCAGAAAGTAGCTTTAGGTCTTGGTTGGTCAACCTGGGATGTAGGTCTTGGATATTACGGAGGGTTTGATAAAGAAGAACCATTAACACCTAAGCAACAATTGAAGCTTGAGGTTGATACAATAAAAAAGAATACTACAAAGCCGGAACAAGTTAAAACATTACTAGATTTTGGGTTAACTAAGAAGCAAATTAGAGAGCTTAAAAACGAAAACAATAGAGTTAAAAAAATACTAGAACTGCAAAAAGATAAAAAATAATGGCATACAAACTTCCACACCAAAGCCCTTTTCAATTCAAGGGAGCAAATTCATCTAATTCAAAATGTTGGCCTGGTTACAAAAAGGTAGGAACTAAACCTTCACCTAGCGGAACCGGAGAAACTGTTAACGACTGTAAAAAAAAATAAACTATGAGTCTATCAGACATTAAATTATACGCTATGAACGCTGGAGCATTAGGCGTAACAACATTTACACAAATAGAAGACGGTTTGAAAATATTTCTATTACTAGTAACTATAGGTTATACTATATCTAAATGGGTGGAATTAAAAAAAGACAAATAATGAGTATATATAACGAAATTATGTTCCCGACTTCTCCTTTGAATAGAGAAAAACCACATACGGCGGGAATGAGTGCGGCTGAAAGAGCTGCTTATAATAAGAAGACAGGTGGAAACCTAAAAGCGCCTCAACCAGAAGGTGGATCGCGTAAGAAATCTTACTGCGCTAGATCTGCAGGCATTAAGAAATGTAAAGATCCAGATAAAAACGGAGACTGTCCAAATGACATTGCGAGAAGAAACTGGAAGTGTTAAAAATAAATCAAAAAAATAATAAATAAACTAAATAAAAATTATGAGTTCACCATTTCAAAAATCGTTCTGCGGTAAATCGCCGATTAAGCAAAATCTAGATTTTGGTAAAGTAAAAAAATCATCTGTAATGGATGAAAGATCGGAAGCTAATCAATACTTTGATTCGATCACTAAATTGCCAGGTATGAAAGAAGACTACGCGGCGGAAGTTAAAAGAAAAACAGAAGGATATACTGATCCTGAAGATGGATATATTGCCCCACAACCAGATAAAATTGTATCACCACAAAGACATGCTGTTAGTGTTGAAATTGGAAAAGGTGGTAAGTCTGGAGTTGCAGGTTTAAAGGCTATTTCAAGCAAAGAATACAAAGACGACTATAAAGGTTTCGTTAAGAAAAAGTAATGCGTGAGATTGACAAGATCATAGTTCACTGTACCGCAACACCTGAGGGTAGACATACTACAGTAGAGGACGTTAGACGATGGCATTTAGATCGAGGTTGGTCTGATATTGGATATCATTTTTTAATCTATCTAGATGGCTCTCTGCACGCGGGAAGACTTGTTGAAAAGCAAGGAGCTCATTGCAAGGGTCATAATAAAGGGTCTATTGGAATAGCTTACGTTGGAGGGATTGATAAGGTTAATTTTAAACCTAAAGATACTAGAACTGAAGAGCAAAAAGATACTTTAGTGTATATATTAGAGTATTTAAAGATACAACACGCTCACGCTACGATACACGGTCATAATGATTTTGCTAATAAAGCTTGTCCTAGTTTTAATGCAACAGAAGAGTACGATAATATAACTAACATGTGGAAATAATGAAAAAAGTAATAGATTTTTTAAAGGGTGAATGGAACTCTTTAATGTATAAATTAATGTTTAAAAAAGAAAAAGGAACAAAATAAAATAGGCGTACCATACCTAAAAGTTCCTGTAACCAGAAAGGGGTCCACATTACGTGAACCCCTTTTTTGATTTTATAACCATAAGTTATTATACTACTCAAATAATTATAACTTTTTATCCATCACAAGCTAAACAATCTTCGTTCATTGCTTGCTGTGCTATATCTCCTCGTAGCACTGACTCTGTTCTTGTATAGTACAAAGTCTTAACTCCGTTTTTCCAAGCATCAAAGTGTACTTTGTTAAGCCACTTAGGTGTTGCTTCACTAGGAAAAGCTAAATTCAAACTAACTGATTGATCTATATATTGCTGCCTAAGTCCAGCTTGATTAACTAACTCTAGTTGATTAATCTCCTTAAAAGT
>Ga0206130_10003296_pt1 | contig 21326 bp, 22 predicted proteins | sample Helgoland_Spring_9_FD_148637 | JGI IMG/M metagenome (GOLD analysis project Ga0206130, IMG submission 148637) | Pelagic subsurface seawater microbial communities from Kabeltonne, Helgoland, North Sea - Helgoland_Spring_Bloom_20160512_1 | ecosystem: Environmental > Aquatic > Marine > Epipelagic ... | reverse complement strand
GTAGATGAAAGCTTGAGAAGTATTTCCAACAATACTCAAAGGAGGGGGAGTTCTGGAAGGATCAGCATAGGGGATTTCTCTGTAGAGACCCATACTGAGAACAGTGTTGTCAATTCTTGAAAGATTGGCAGTTCCAGAAGGTTGATGTTGTTCAGGGTGAAGAGCAAAGGAGAAAACATTAACACCATTAGCAGGGGTAGAGGTGTGGTAGTTGTAAGTTTGGATAAGATTGAAGTAAGCACCTTCTCTGGGTTGGAATCTGTCTTGACCATTAAGTTGAATAACAGCTTCAACAACAGGGTTGTATTGGTTGTTAATCAAAAGACCAGAAACAGTTTGGAGACAAGCCCAAATATCCATAGGAGAACCAAGACCATTACCAGCAACAGTGGTAAATCTGTTATCAACCCAGTCAGCAACAGGAACAGAAACATCTCTCACAGTAATATCATGCTCAACAGGTCTAACTTGGTAAGTAAGAGAAGCAGGAACAGGTGCACCAGTTTCATCAATTTGAGTATAAAACACAACAATGTTAAATCTGGTAACATAATCACCAAGATTGTATTCGGGTCTATCAGGGTTAGTAAGAACATTTTTTCTGAAAAGGAAAGTTCCGTTAACATCAGCTTGTAAAAGTTCAGCCATATCTTTAGGTGTAACAGCACCATCATCAACACCAGCACCAGGAACATATGTAAAGACAACATATTTAGAAGCATTTCTGGTATTGGAAGTGACAGTGTGAGGTGTATTCCAATCATTGTAATCAACAGAGGCAATATCAACAACAACATCACTGACATCTCCAGTGTCGCCAACAGCAACTTCACCAGCAAGAACATTGTTAGCAGCGTATCTGAGAGCCTTTTCCCATCCGTTGGATTCTAAAGAAGCTTCACGGTTGGAGTAGCAAAGGAAGGGGGAGTTTTTGCTCCAGTAAGCACCAGAAACAATTCTCCAGATGAATTCCTTTGAAGGATGGTTGAATTGAAGAGTAACTCTAAGAGGATTTTGGGTAACAGCTTGAGAACCAGTGAATTGAAGTTGAGTAATAAGGTATTCATGACCAATTTGAGCAAATCTTCTTCTTTCTTCAGTATCAATGTAAACATAGTCAACTAAAAGAGAACCATTGTTGAACACACCAACACCATTGTTAAGTCTAGCAAGATTAACATTGTTGCTATGAACAATAAGTCTTTCAAAGACATTGAATTGGAACCAAAGTCTAACTTCATGATATTGCAGAGCGATAAGGGGAAGGGCAAGTCCAGTGTTGGTGTTGCACCAAAACATAAGAGGGACGAAAAGGACGTAGTCTTGAGTCAAGTATCCAGTAGAATCAGGAGATCTCAAAGCAGTTAATTCATCAACATCACCAACTAAAGCACGGTAAGCTCTGTTGTTATTAACATCCTTGGTAAGGTCATGCCAAGTACTCATCCAATGACCCCATTGCTTGTCAATTTGAGTACCACCAATTTCAAATCTAATTGAATCAATCAAGAAATTACCAACTTCTCTAACATAAGCAAACAAGTAAGCTTCTCTATCTAATGCAGAAACACCAGTAAGTTGATTCATAAGAAGTCTATTTAATTGAACTCTCAAGTACATTCTAGTGACTAAATCACCATTTCTGGTAATAAGAACATTAGCTTCCTTTCCAAAATCAGCATTACCATTGAAAGTCAAATTGACAGTTTCAATGGCAAAGTTAGTATGTCTTCTATATACGACCTTGAAAAAGGTAATTTCGGGATTTCCAGTCAAATAAGTATCTTGAGCACCATAAGCTACTAATTGCATTAAACCACCAGACATTAGTTATATAAATTAGAATTAGAAAATAATTTTTGGAAAAATAAATATATTATAGATTTTTTATATTTATCCTAAAATTTTGATAAGAATATTTAAAGTATTATTTAATTCATTTATAAATATTTTAAATAAAAAAAATAAATTTATAAATTTTTTAATTAATAAATTTTATTATAAAGAGTAAAAAACTTAATAAAATATTTTTATATTTAACTTATGTCGAATTTTAAAACAAAAGATACAAAAAATAAATATAAAGAAGAAATAACATCACTAGATGATTCTCACACAAATTTTATTAATAATATATCTAAAAAAAGAAATACATATGAAAAAAAATTAAATAATATTAATAAATTAAAAAAAAAATTAGAAAATCACGATAAAAATAATATTCAAAATGAAAATTATTTAGAAGAAAGAATTAAAATTATTGATGAAATAGAAATTATTGAATATAATAATGAAAATAATAATTACAGTGAATTAGATTATTACTTTAAAACAAATGATATTTTAACTGATTATTATAGTTTGGATGATAAATTTAATGATAATATTCCAGATATTTTAGATGAAAATAGTAATATTGAAAAAATAGTTTCAAAAAAATGTATTGATCGATTGGATATATTAAATAATATTTCAAAAAAAAATAAAAAAAATAAAAAAGTAAAAAATAAAACTAAAAATATTTCTTATTCCAAAAATATTTTTAATTTTATAGATAATAGTTCAGAAAATTCAAGTAATAAATCTAATGAAAAAAAAGTTAGTAAATCATCTTTATTTGAAGATTATAAATTTATATTAAATAATAAAAGTAAAAAAATTGGAGATATTTGTATTAATTGTGGTTCAAATGATTTAAGTATCTCAAATTGTGGAATTTTTGTATGTAATAATTGTAATGAAATGGATAAATTTAAACCTGAAGTTGATGATGGAAATTATGATGAAAGTAGAATTAAAAAACCTAAATTACCATATGAAAAAAAAAATCATTTTTCAGATTGGTTAACACATTTTCAAGCAAGAGAGACCACAAATATACCAAATAATATTATTGAAAATATACAAAAAGAAATAAATAAATATAAATATACTGAGGAAGAAATTAAATTAATTAGTGATGTTCGAATTAAAAAAATATTAAAAAAATTAAAATATAATATTTATTATAAAAATTTGTCTTTCATAAGAACAAAAATAACTGGTATATATCCACCATCTTTTAGTAAAAATGAAGAAGAAATACTAAAAGATATGTTTAAAATTATTGAAGAACCTTTTTATAAACATAAGCCAAAAAAGAGAAAGAATTTTTTGTCGTATTCGTATATTTTATATAAATTTTGTGAAAAATTAAAATATGATGCTAAAAAAAATAAAGATTTAGATAAATATAAAAGATATTCAAAATATACAAAACAATTAATATTATTAAAAAGAAAAAATTTAAGAGAACAAGATATTACTTGGAAAAAAATATGTGAAGAAATTGGATGGGATTATTATCCAAGTTTATAATTTTTTAAATATATAATTTTTTTTATAAAATTATATTATGAAATTTAACAATACATATATCAATATAAACAACTCATTAAAATTTATTTTATTTATTATAACACTTTATATATTTTTAATGATTATTTTACCTTACTATAATAATAAAAAAATAGATGAAAATTCATTAATATTATTTATTTGTTCTTTTGTATCAATACTATACTATATATTAGATTCATATTATCCAAATTGTGTTTTTATTAAAAATTTATAAATATACTTAAAGATAAAATATTTAATAATAATTATTAAAATGAATAACGAATTAAAAGCAGAACACCTTGATATTAATAAACCATTTGTTAAAAATGTTAAATATCAAAGATTTTACACTTGTTCTATGTTAGCTCCTAATTGTTTTCCTATGTCTAAAAGAGAAAGTGTTAGAGATCAAGAAATTTATGGTTTTAAATTGCATGGTGTTTATGAAGATGAAAAAGACCAGGAAGAACATTCTGACAAGGTTAGAAATATTGTTAAAAATTATGAAGTTTTTGGGGATAAAATTGGTGAATTAATTGAATTTGATGTTGATATTGCAGATACTGAGAGAAATAGTAAAATTGTGTATAAGGAAGAGGAACAAAATGAGATTAATAATAGACAATATAAGCAGGAAATTTGTAAAACATATAAGGATAATAAAGATGAATTAAATTTTTCTGAAATTTTAAGTCAAAATCCCATTGAAAATAATTTAGATATTGATGAAAATTATTTTTCACAAAAAGAGCAAACATTTGTGTGGAGTGTTAATGAAGCAAGATTTGCTTGTGTAAGTTTTTATACTCCTGAAATGGTTCCAAATATTCCAGATAAATTTAAGAATAAAAAAATTGCGGGACATATTGTTCATGGATTTTTTGACAAAGTGAAAGATGCTCAAACATATGCTTACAGTCAAAGAAAAAAATATCCAATGATTTTTATTATGCAAACCGGTAATTGGTGTGCTTTTGATGTTAATTTAGTCAATAATTCTAATCCTGATCCTCAATTGCCGATTATTAGAACTCAAAAATTAAATGATTTTATGAAATTATATTTGGATTCTTTGGAACAGACCGCATTGGAAGAAAAAGAGAGAAAGGATAAGTATTTGAAGGAGGCTAATGTAGTAACTGATGAATATAAACATTTGAAGAATAATGAGATTAAAGTGGATGATGAAAGAACTGTTGAGGAAACTAATAATGAAGATGAAATTACATTAGATAGTAATAATTTTAATACTGAAATGGATATTAATAAAAAGTTGGATGAAATTAAGGAAAGGAGAGAACAATTAGAACATAGAGTAAATAATAATCAAAATATTAGTATGGAAGAAATGGAAAGTAAATTTGATAGAATGAAAGAGTTGTATGAGAAATTAAATAATTAATTTTTTTTTATTGTTAATAATTATATAATTATGTATTTATTAAAAGGGTTTTCATTAATATTTTTAATAATAGGTATAGTATTATTAGTTGTATATTTTATAACAATGAAAGCTGTATCAAATGTAGAACAAAAAGTTGTTTATAGATATATACCAAGAACATTAGAGGAAGAAATGGAATCACCAGTATATGTGTCAGAAATTTTTAGAACAATGTTTTCACAACCATCTACTTGGATTGATTCAACAGATTCCGATGCTATAAGACGAAAAGAAAATATGAATAAATATTTTATATCTCAAATGTAATAATATTTAATTCATTGTAAATATAGAAGTTTTTTTTCTCCATTCTTTATCATAATTACTTGAATGATAATTTTTTAATTGATCACAGCCTATCATACCAACTTTTGTATCTGAAGCTTTAAACCAAAAAACTTTTTCTTTAAATGGTCTGTCTGCACCGACATTGGCAATAACCATTGCTTGATGATTTATGGTTAATTGTTTAAAAACAGTTCTAAATTCTTTTACATTTTTAAACATACCCGCATAATTATCATATAATTTTTTCATATGATTTTCAATATCAGTTGCCAATAAAAAGAAATAATCAAAATTACTTCTTAAATCAGGTTGAATACCCAACGGTGTTTGCATTGTTAACATAAATAATATTTGATAATGTCTACCATTATACATTAATTCATACATTAATGGATCTTTAGCCCATTCACCCTTGTCGGATAAACAATCATCCATTAATAAAAATGAACTTGGGTTTATTGTTACACCTTTTTTTCTTTTGTTATTTTGTTTTTCTATCATTTTTTCTTGTCTTAAAAATAATTTTTCTAATATTCTGCTCTCAAATTTATAATATATAAAAGAATCTGGAAAAAATTCTGAATAAAAAGGCTCCTGTAATTTTTCTGACTTTGATATAACAATTCCAACCGGAATTTTACTTTTATAATGTCTTAATATATCTCTACATACCCAAGATTTTCCACTTCTTCTTTTAGCTATTAAAATTATAGCTGGATGTGATGCCATCATTTCCAATTCAAATTTATATATAGCCAATTTTTTACCATTAACCATAACATATTTAAGCTCACTCATTAAAATTATAATTATCTTATAAATTTATATATCAAAAAAAATTACAAAAATATTACCTCATAAAAATATCATCTAAACTATTATTATTCACAACTCTATATTTTTTATTATTCATCATTGACCCATCCTTACACATTGAAAAATAACATAACATAATTAATAAAACTATAGCAGTCCATAATAATGTTTTACTATAATCACCGTAAAAACAATCATTACTCATCAATTTATTAAAATGAAATACCACATACATAACTACAAAAATTATTAATGCAGAAACCAATAAATTTTCTTTTACCCATACTGACAAGTTATTCATTTATATATAATTATACTATAAATATTTTTTATTTTACCATTTTTTCAAAATACTCAGCCATATCCTTATCTTCTGATGCTCTTATTGATTTTATATGATTTGATTCCAAATTTGAAACGGTTTTAATATCTTCCATATTATTATTTACAATACCATTATCATCATCATATTCATCTATATTATTATCCTCACTTTCTTCCACCAATATGTTTTCATTTTTATCATTTTCTTCTTTATTACTTTCTTCTTTATTACTTTCTTCTTTATTACTTTCTTCTTTATTACTTTCTTCTTTATTACTTTCTTCTTTAATATCTTCTTCATTGACATTATTACTGGTTTCTTGATTATCAAGTATATTAACATTTTGATGTTTATTAGTGTTATTAATAAAAGTTGAATTATTGCCTCCAATAGTATTTTTTATATTTGGGTTAATATTATTTTCTTCAATAACTTCTTTAACCAATTTTTTGATTTTATCAATTTCATTTTGTTTGGATATTTTAACATTCAATTTTAGATAATCTTTAATTATATCATTGTAATCAGGTATTGATTTTTTAATGGAATTCATAATACAAATTTTAATTATATCATTTATTTCATTTCTCTTTATTTTTTTTAAAAAATAATCATAATTATTCTCACAAAAATAAAATGTTTCTAAAAAGCAAGTATGAATAAATGCTACAATATTCATTTTTTTGTAAAAGTCATTATTTAAATATTTATCATCTAAAAAGCTTTCATCTGTATCCGGATTATATGAAATAAACAATAAATAACTTTTAAAACAAGCTCTAATTAAATTATCAAAATAATCACTTGTTTTGGTTTCAAGTTTTATTCTATTATATTCTTCAGAAATTTGTTGATTATTCCACCTATATATTTTTTCAATATACATTCTAAAAATATCTAATTTTAATTTATTAAATAATCCATCTTTTTCATCATCAGTTAAGTTATTAATATTAATATTTTGTAATTTAAATAGTTTAATAATTTTTTTATCTTTTTTATTTGAAATAAAATTCATTTTTAAATTATTAAACATATTAATTGAATGTGTATGAACTTCTAAAACACTATTACATAATTGTGGAGATATAATTGAGATAAAATAATTAATTAAATCATTTTTTGTTTCATTTAAATATAAAAAATTCATTACTATTTAATATTAATAAATAGTTAAATTATTTTAAATATTTTTCCGCCATTTTATAAATTTTTAATGAATAGTAATTTCTATAGCTTTTATTTATTGTATTTAAGTTTAGTTTATTTTTTATAAGATTATTTAATTTTTTAAAATTAAAAAAGAAAAGTAATACAAAATATATATTTTTACAAAATTTGTTATAATATGTTAATTCAAAAATATTATTTAAAAACTCTACATAATAGTTTAAATTAAATTTCACATTGGTTTTATTAACCAATATTTTTTTTAATATTTCATAATAGTTTAAATTATTTTTAGAATAAAATAAATTGGATTTAACAATATTAAAAATATTAATGTTTAATAAATAATTATTTAAGATATTTATAAAACATATATCTTCATTTTTAATAATAATATTTATAGCTTTATTTATTTTAAATAGTCTAATTAATGGATGATTAATTAATTTGATATGTTCAATATATAAATCAATAAAATTTTTGTTATTTGATATTATATTTTTATTATTTATATTTTCATTAAAATTTAATAAATTAATTTCATTAAAATATTTATGTAAATTATTATGTTCTAATTTACAATACATAAAAATAATATTTATTAAAATATTAGTTTTATAACTTAAACATATTTATAAAATCAATATTAAAATATTTAAATAATTTTTTTAAATAATAATTGTTTATCAATGAATATTTTGTATATATTTTATTAGATAATTTATTTTTAACTTTATTAAAACATATCATTTTTTGTTTTACTAAAAATTTCAATATGAAATATACATTTCGTATATTACCATTATTAAATAAATTATTATTACTATCAATATTTTTTAATAATTCATTCAAGACATTATTATTAATTTTTGTTTTATCTAATAAATTAAATGATTTCAATAATTGTATATAATTTGTAACATTATAATTTCCAAATGTTAATAATTTATTTATTTTTTTTTTATACTTGTTTAGTAAAAATGATTTATTATATTCGATATTTGTAAATTTTTTATTTTTTAATTCATAATTATTTATTTTTAAATCATTTAATTCATATAATCTAAATAAAAAATAATATTTTGAAGAAAAATAAAAATGATTGTATGACCAATTATCTAATTTTAAAAAACCATTATTATTTTTATAACTATTTTTAATAAAATTTATTGAATCAATATATATATTAATAAAATTATTCATTTCTAATTTTTGTTCTATATAATCGCATGGGTCATTACTAATTTTTAATTTTTTATTTCTATCATTATCAAAAAATTCTTCAGTTTTTTTTATTAAATATGTAAAATTATATTTTAAAAATTTTAATTTAAAATCAAATGTTTCACCTTCAATTTTTTCATTATTATTTATTAATAAAATTTCATTTATGTATTTTTTATTCATATTATATTACATACTATAAAAATATATTTTAAATTATATTATTCAAGATGATATAATATTTTGACTTTTAACTATAAAAATATTATAAATAAAAATATCAACATTAAAAAATATATTATTAAAGTAGAATATTAAAAAATTAATAAAAAAAATAAAAACGTGTTTAAGCAATTGTAGTATTACCACCTCTTGCTGAAAAGAATGAAGCATCTTGAGGTGTCATGCAGACACAACCTAAACCATCCTTAAAATTCATGCCACTATAACCATTAGCAACATATTTATTAGCATATTCACAAGCCTTTTCAGGGTCAATATCATCTTCACCACCGCTTGGGTTTCTATAAACTGCAGGACAGCAATATTTGGATACAGGCATATTAGAAATATCATATTTTGCCAAATCACCACTGGGGTCAAGCATATACATATTTTGGAATTGGTTTCTTAATTGTTCGTTGGAAAGTTTATTTTGTTCTGTATTAATATCAAAATCATTGGTGTCTTCTTTAGTCCATTTATAACCATCATTAGTGTAAGTATCATGATTAGAATTCATGGAATAGCCATCATTATTAGAAGATGGTGAAGTGTTGGGCAATGGTGCTGTTAAAAGTTGTCCTGGAGAGGTTTCACCAAATTCCATAGCATTAGCAATACCATTTTTATTAGTCATTACAAAATTACCTGTATTTTGAAATCCTTCTCTTGGAGATACATAATTACAAATTCTTTTTCTTAAAAGCCAAACAATGATTATAATCAAAATAATACAAATAATAGTTTCTTGATAATTAGCCATATTATATATTATTATGTATATAATTTTTATTTAATCGAAAATAAATCTATACTTAATATAATTATCTTTTTTTATTATTTATAATTTTATATTTTTTTGTTTTACTTTTTTTAGGTTCAGCATTATAATAACCTCCTTCTTGAATATTTTTAAAAAATGTAAAATTAATGTTTTCCATAATGTTAATTACTTATAATAATAATTATATAATAATTGTAAAATATATTATGACTGAAAATTATAAAAAAATATTGTGTTATAATATTTTAAATAAAAAAATATGTTCTTATGGCGATAAATGTTTATTTGCTCATAATTTAAAAGAACAAATTATAAATGAAAATAAAAAAAAAATTATGAATATGATTTTAAATGATAATAATTTATCCTATTTTAATATATGTTTAGATGATGATTTTTATAAAGAATTATTGGTTTTTACAATTAAATGTAATAAGTGTTATGAAAATAATTGTAATGGTGGTTATAATTGTAAAAATGGTGCTTGTTGTGATAATTTATTAATATGTAAAGATGATTTAATTGTGGGAAAATGCAAAAATAAAGTTATTAATAAATATTGTTGTAATGGTATTCATTTAACTGAAAAAAATTTAATACCTTATAATATTCAATTATATATGTATCCAAATCTAAATTTTGTTATAAATAATAATATTCAAGATAGTTCTTATTTACTTAACAATAAATATAAATTAAATGATGATAATATTATAGATATTGTAGAAGTAATTGAAAATCACAAAGTTATTTATTTAAATAAATGGTAATAAATAATATTATATAGTTTGATGTTTATTGGAGCAATTGTGGCTTTGGACAATAAAAATGGAATTGGATATGATAATAAATTGCCGTGGAAATTAAAAGGTGATTTAAAAAGATTTAAGGAAATGACTGTTGGAAATGGAAATAATTGTATTATTATGGGTAAAAATACATTTAATAGTGTAAAATTTTTAAAAAATCGAGATAATTTAGTATTATCAACATCACTTATTATTGATAAAAAACAGGATAATAATTTGATAAAATCATTTAGTAATATTAATGAATTAATGAATTTTTTAAAAAATAAAGATTATAAAGAAGTATGGGTAATTGGTGGTGGTATAATATATAAAAAATTTATTGAATTAAATTTGATAAATTTGATGGTTATAACTGAAATAAAGGATAATTATCAATGTGATGTATTTTTTCCGGAAATTCCAAATAATTTTATTAAAATTAAAAAAAGAATATTAAATGAAAAAACAGAATTGGGAAAAGATACAGAAATATGTATTTATAGAAAATTAGAAGTTGGAATGGGTGTTTATTATAAAAATGATAATAATTCTATGTGGAAAATTATAAAAGTTCATACAGATGATTATCCGGATTATTATTTTACTATTAAAAATGAATTTGATAGAGAAATACAAACAATAAGAGAAAAATTAAAAATTGTAAATAATTAATTAAAAATTGAATTTTTTTTATTTAAAAATAATTAATTAATAATTATTTAATGAAAATTGAAGATAAATACAAGCCAAAATCAATAGATGATATTATTGGCAATAAATTGGTTGTAAATGACATGATTGAATGGATTACATCATTTTATGATACAACCGATTTTTTAATTAAACATAAACTATTGAAAGAAACAACAAAAGGAAGAAAAAAGAAAATTGTAGATGCCACAAATTATGAATTGGAATTAAGCAAAAGAAAATCCACACTTTTAATAACAGGAAATCACGGTTTTGGCAAAACTTTAATAACAAATTTAATTTGTGAGCATTTAAATATAAATATTATTAATATAACTGAAGATATTAATGAAAATATTGATATTAATTTTTTAAAAAAAATTATAAAACCAGATAATTTTTTTGAAGAAGATGATAATAAAAAAATAGTTGTTATTGATAGTTATGAAAAAATTATATCAAATAATGATAAAAAAGATATATTTGATTTAATTAAACAAAATAATTACAGGAGATTAATTCCAATTATTATTTTATCAAATGATAATCATAACACAAATTTATCAAATTTAAAAAAAAATGTAAATTTAATAAAAATAAATGAATTGCAAATTGATAAACTTAAATTATATATTAAAAATATTTGCTTTGAAGAAGATATTAATATTGATAATAACAAAATATATGAAAAAATAATTAAAAATTCTAAATTTGATATAAGAAAAATATTATTTAATCTTGAAATACTTAAAAAAATATATAATAATGAAAATATTGATGAAGATAAAATTAATTATATTTTTTCAATTTTAAAAAATAAAGATTTTAATAATGATTTATTTGGAATTGTATCACATATTATTAAAAATAAATTTAATATTAATGATTGTATAAAACTATTTAAAATACACAAAATGATATTGCCTTTAACATTATATGAAAATTATTATAAATTTTGTGATAATGATGATTATAATAATATTATAAGTAATTTTCAATTTGGTGATTTAATTGAAAATTATATTCAATCAGAACATAATTATGATTTAAATATATTACATTCATTAGTTAGTTGTGTGGTTCCGTCTTATTATATATCAACTAATTATAATAATAAAAACGAAAAAATTGATTATCCAAATGATTTAAATAAAACAACAATTAAAAAAAAATTCAATAAGAAAAAAAATAAAAATGACATACAAAATAATTATTACTATAATAATAAATCTATAGAAGAATTAATATATTTAAATGACATTTTTGAATAAATTATTTTTTATAAAAAAAATATATAAATAATATATATAATGTCTGAACAAAAAGATAAAATTAATTCGGAAGTAATGAAATTGCTTAAAATGGAAAAAGACGATAGAATGTCTCTTTATAAAGAGTTTGAAAGTTTAAGAAACAAATACAATGACAGTGATATTGTTGATACTATTTACGAAAAATATATGGATGAATATAAGAGAATTATTAAGAGAGCTCTTAAAATTAAGGAAAAGCTTTTTGACAAATACCCTAATCTTGAACCAAGAGAATATGATGCTAAAGTTTCTGCTTACCAAAAGAAGTATGATTTTAGTGATGAAGAAAGAAAAGTTATTTTGAAATACATTAGAGATGAAAAGAAAATGACTTTACACGATAAAGACATTCGTTCCCTTATGCCTTTTACTCCTTTGAGTAAGGCTCTTGGATACAGACCCCAACATGCTGCTTATATGACTGGTGAAATGAAAATTGGTAATAATGAAATGGAACATGTTAATAAAATTGTTAAGTGTCATCATGAAAATGCTCAACTCGCTCAAAGAGTTCAATTACAATCATTAGTTTATGATGATACTGAATTATGTGCTTTGAATGGAACTGTTGATAGATATCAAGTCAATGATATTTATTCTTACATTGACCCCTTGTTATTTGCTCTCTTCATTCCTAAATTTGATAGTTTAGAAAGAAGAATGCTTTTAACATCTATTGCTAAAATGATTGTCACCAGAAAGGAAGGTAGAGCTTTTCAAACTCAACCCGAAGTTGATCTTTTTGAAGATTTATGCAAAGATCCTTCTGAAACTCAATGTACTACTGAAATTGCTCCCTACAAGGATATTTCCAAAAGATGTGATGTCCAATCTGCTCTTTGGCATTGTGTTCTTTCCTTAAGACAAGGTAGATATTACTGTTCTGAAACTTCTAATTTAATGAATAAGTTAGAAGCTTGCAAGAATGTTATCTTTGATTCTCCTGACTTTTCATTTGTTAAAGATGTTGGTCATATGGTTAGAAAATTGTTTGGTGTTTTCTCATACAGACCCATTCATATTATGACTGAACCTGCTCAACCTGTTTTGAACCTTGGATTTTCTACTTCTCATATGGCTGAATTAAGTGTTGGTGTTGAAACTACCATTCCTATTATGACTTGCAGAATGACTTCTGAAGGCCATGATGCTACTCCCACCCCTGGTTCATCTGGTAAAGAAATGATTGACTTTGGAACTGCTGTTAAAGGAAGAAATAATATTTACATGAAAGGAAAACATATGGTTGTTAAGAGACAAACTGTTATTCATTGTAATGGTGTTCTTGTCTTCTATGTTCCCAGAAGACACAATGGTCTTGCCAATTCATCTTCATATGCTTATGGAACAATGGTTCCTAAAGAATTGCCAATTACCACCACTACTTTAGAAAGAGTTAATAATCATGAAATTAGCTATTGTTCTTCGGTTACTCTTGATAGAGGTCAAACATTAAATCTTAGATCGGTTGTTGTAATTGAAACTCTTTACAATGAACTTTTTGGTGAAAATGGAAAAGAAGTTATTGTTGGAACCAGTGCTATGGTTCTCCCCAAGGGAGATGACCAAAAGGGATGTGGTTATTATTACTCTCCTATTGATGGTAAATGTGATACTGCTTCTGTTGACAATATTGACAAGATTTCACCAATTACTGCTATTAGTGCTTCTGATTTTGTAGCTCAATCTACTAAGTATGGAACTCTTTTTGTTTATGAAAGTGAAACTTCTGAAACTAACACTCCTTACAGATGTTAAATTATTAATTCGTTTTTGTTTTAAATTTATAATTTAATTTAATTATAAATAATTAAAAAATAATATTAAAAAGATGGTAAATTAAAAGTTGTTGTAACACTTGGTAATGTTCCTTTTCTTCCTGCATTATTAACATTTACAGGCAAAGGAATTGGATTAATTGGAGAACTAATATCTTTTAAATACCCTTGTTCCATTTTAATCATTGAAATCATATCTGGAACAATTCTTTGAATAGTTGAATGATTCAACATTTTAACTTGTCTAACCAAATTATATGGCTGATTCAATCCATCTGCTACATATACAGAAAGCATTACATTTATTAAATCAGTTTCATTTTGATTTACTCTAATAACATATTTACCTTGTGTTCTTATTAATACTTCTTTTTTTATTCTATTTTGTATTCTAACTATATTGTCCTTTGAAAGAAATAATTCTGATAATGGTGTTGGTTGTGATATATTTCCTAATAATGATTTACTTATTGAACCTTCTGTAGCCCAATTATTTGTGCTTGGTTCATTCTTAAACCCAGTTATATTATTATTTTCAATTTTAACAAAATCATTACTTGTATAATTATTTAACTTGCTATAATTCATTTCTATATATATTAATTTATATAATATATTTCTTCTAAATTATCTACAGATATTTTTAATTGTTGAATATTAACACTTGAACCTATTGAATACATTGAACTTATTGGAAGAGAAACTGCATCACTGCCTTTTTCTATTATAAATAAACCTGAACCAGGTGATTCTGATTTAATAAACATACATATTTTCCACATATCCCCATCCTGTCTAACACATAAATCACCCTTCTTTGGTGTAAAATTATCCTGGATAATAAATTTTGTTTCATCACCATGTTCTCTGTCTCCAAAACCTTTTAAATGAGTTCCAATTCTATCATTTATAAAATTATTAAAATTTGTTAATAATATTGTTTCAAATATATTTGAACCTAAATTTGATGGTGAAGTATTATTCAATAAATTATTGATTTTTACTATTTTATCCAAAATTTCTTGTGATGGAGAAACCAAATCTTGAGCTTTAAAACTATCAATCGCCAAACATCTTTTAGCATTTTCCATAATTACATTTTCAATATTATTAACATCATCACCAAATTCCAAATTACTTAATATTTTACAAACATTAGCACCCTCAGTTATATCATGATTGTCAGTATTACATAATAATAAATATCCAGTATTTTTAATATAATATTCAACTTGTTCCACAACATATTTATAATAATTCGGATTTGCTGTTGATGTAGCAAAAGATTTAATATAAAAATTATTATTTAATTTCATATCTTTATATGTAAATTTCTTTTGCCACATTGTATAAAATACTATAATTATTTGAAATAATACATTGTCCCACATTTCAGCAGTTTTATATCCACATCCAACTTGTTTAACTAAATTTCTATCCATTTGAGCTCTATTAGATGCCCAATTATAAATATTAAAATCAGCACCTTCTGTTAATATAATTAAACACATTTGTGTCTTTTTCTTTTGTTGAATAAGACACCCATTACTGTCATATTTACTATTTGTTATTTGTTCGTTATTAAAATTTACATTACAATCCTTTGATATAAAATAACAATAAGAACATATAAAATTAGGACAATACTTATCCTTATTAATTTTTTGCCTCACAAATTGAAAATATTTTAATTCTCTTAATATATTTGAACTTTTATCAATTGGTAATAATGGGGTTGTTGGTGTTCCAGGTGTTGATGCACCAATAGATGATAAATTATTTGGATTAAAATATGTGTATTCTTCATTTGTTAAATTATATACTCTTACATTCATTATTGTATGTTTATCTGCACAATCACATCTCTTTGTTTTTTCATTATATTTAATTGGATAACAAGAACTATACATTAACATATTTTTTGGTCTATTCTTATATTTATTATTTGTTAAATTATGAGGCATAAATGGTGTTAATTCAATTAAATTTAATCTTGAATTTAAACTTTCTTTTCCACCTGAAAAATCTTTATGTTCTCCATCATCATTTGTTATAAATGTGCTTCTAATATAATCACATAATACATTTCTCTCTCTTAATGATTTAAATGATGAATATATATCATCCGCTGGCAATATATCTTCAAATACTCTTTGAGCCATTATATGATTTGTATTTAATCCATTCAAATTGATATTGTAATCTTTATATATAAATGGATGAGCATATTTATCAAATTGTTGATTCATATAATTTTGAAATTGTGAAGGAACATATGGTGTAGAAAATAATATTTCATTCCCAGGCAAATTCATCATTTTTTGTTTTATCGGATCTTTTTCTTGTGAATGTTTTTCTGATGGATTAATATTTTTTTTTTGAGATGGTAATAATTTTTTTTCTTCAGGCTTATAAGGTCCTTTATATGACACCTTAATCTGTTCTTTTGTTTCCTCTTTATATGATTTATCCCTTTCATCTTCCACCACTTTTTCATATGATGGCATAACACGCACACCTCCACCACTCATATTATTTTCTTGATACAAAGGCATCTTTCTTTTTGTTTTTTTTATAATATTTTTATCATTATTATTTACTTTTGATAAAAAAAAAAATCATTGTTTAAAACAGGCATCTTCATTTTTCTTCCTCCATACATATTTTGCTGGTTTGGCAACATCATATTTTGTTGAGTCATCATATTATTTATCATATCTTGTTGAGGCATCATATCTTGTTGAGGCATCATATTTTGTTGAGGTATCATCATATTTTGTTGTGGCATCATCATTTCTTGTTGTGGCATCATCATTTCTTGTTGTGGCATCATCATTTCTTGTTGTGGTAACATATTTTGTTGTGGCATCATCATTTCTTGTTGAAACATTTGTTGTGAATTTCCTAATAATGGCATAGGATGTTTTTGAATTCCTAAACTTGAACTGAAAGCATCACCCATTGTATTAATTATAGGTTTAGATTGTTTATCACTCATAGACATTGAAATACTATCATCCAAACTATCAACATCCTCAACATTACCAAGTAATTCTTCATAACGCATTTTTCTATTTGATTTCTTTTTACTTTTAGTTTCTTTTGTTTCCTTTTTATCATATTTTCCCTTAATATTACTAATTTTAGATTGAAGATTTTTTAATTCAGATTTATCCTTTTTTGTCATTCCTCCTTCAATTACTTCTTCTTCAACAGTTTCATCACTTTCAACAGTTTCATCACTTTCACTATTATCAGTATTTTCAGTTTCAACAGTTTCAGATTTAACACTTTCTACACTATTTTCAGTGGATTTTGTTTCATCATCTTTTTCAGAAGTAGAGCTTTCCGTAATATTTTCACTTGAACTGTCTTTAAAAACTTCAATTGGTTCATTATTTTTTAATTTAGTATTTTTATTTTTTATTCCTCCTTTTTTAGCTTTAGGTGACATTATTATAAATGTATTAAATAAAATATTTTTTGTTAAAATTTCATTGGGCAATATATTAAGTTTATAGTCTTTATAGAATATATTTTCATTTTTGATATTTTCATTTAATATATCCAATGAAATTATATCACTTATAATTTTTTTAATATTAACTTTATTTTTTGAACTATTATCATTCAATGATTTGAAAAAATTATAAATATCAAAAGAAGGATTATCTAATAATTCATCTTTATTTTTAAGATTTTTAACTGTTTCTAATGTTGAATATCTAAAATCACATAATTTACATATAAATTTTGTTCTTAATTTGAACTTAATATCACCAATATTTAATATAATTTCTTTTTCTTCATTTAATTTTTCTATGACAAATGAATTTATGGTGAAGTAATTTATTCTGAAATTGCCAAGTCTATTAATAATATAATAATAAGAATATAATACTTGAAAAACTAAACAAACTAATTCTTCAAATGTTTTTTTATTATCTAAAAATTCTTTCATAGAAATATATGATCTAAAATTTTCATAAACACTAATACAGTATTTATCATCTGTTTTATTTTCTTTGAATTTTTTATTAATAAATGGTAATAATTCATTATTTAACTCTAATGTTTCATATAATACATTAAAATTACACATATTTATTAAATAAAATGGAATATCATTTAATATTACAAATTCCGATAAAATATAATTAATAAATAATCCATATGAAACATCAATAAATGAACTTGAATTGCGATAATTATTGTCATATTTTTGAATTATTAATGTAATTGGAAATCTGGAATTTAAATATTTTTTTAAAATAATTTTATGTTTATCTTCTAATATTAATTTAAAATTTTTTTTATCATTAAAATTATTCATAATAATTTTGTTATAATCAAATTCACCTTGTTTTATTATTCTTGACATATCAATATTTTCAATATTTACTTTTTCATAAACATAATCTTTTTCTATATTTTTTCTTCCTTTATATACAAAATTATATATTAATTCTATCATATCATCAATATTGTCATAATTAAAATTATTATTTTCACTCATTATATACTTGTAATATAATTTACTTTATAAAATTATTCATTTAAATTATAAAAAATTGAAATAATTTTATTATACATAAAATAATAATAAAATGAATAAAAATAATATTGAAAAATTATTAAATCAAAAAATATTAAACAATACTAAATCAAAAAAAAATTTTTACATACTAATGTGTTGTAATAATTGTAAAAATCAATTTGTTGAAGGTGGATGTTGTTCTCAAAGCTATATTGAACCAGTTGAACCAATTAAATTATTTACTGAAAATGAAATGATTAAATATATTACACCAAATACATTTACTGAAAAAAAAATTAATGATATTTATCATCCATTTATATTTTTAACACTAGACGAATATTTAATAGAATTTTAAAATTATTTTTTTCTAAATACTTTGAAAAAATCATGCTCCAATAATTCAAATGGAGTTATTAATTCATCATTTACTTGTAATCTACATTTGTCATTAACCTTTGGATTAATCTTTTTTTTATTGGTATATGGTCTATATTCCATTGGAATAACATAATTTATAAAATCTTTTACATCTTGATGAATGCATTTTTCAGTTAATAAATCAGGTAAAAATCCCTTTCTTATTAATGTTCCGAAAAAATAATGTAAATCATAATATCTATTTTGTTTTGATGTAATATTTAATTTATTGAAAAATTTTTGATGAACTTTTAAATTTTCAACCACACCTTGAATACACGAAAAATCAAAATCCCATAAATAAACCATATATCCAATTGATGGAATTACATATGTTTTTTTATTTATATTAAATTGTCTTGCTTTTAGTGATGATTTTGATATTAATACATTATTTAATTTTAAATCATTGTGACGAAATGTAGGATATTTTGATTGAATGACTGCTAATGTTGAAATTATTTGAAAAAATATACACTTCCAATGCATCAAATTTAATTTTTTATAATATTTTTTTAAAAACATGCTCAAATCACCCTCATCAGCCCACTCAGATATTATTATACTCACATTATCATAATATTTTCCACTTTTATACCTTTCAATAAATTCCTTATAATTTGTATTATTTTTATCAATAATACCCTTTTCCTGTAATGTTAAAAATGGTTTAATATCAGTATAAAATGTGCTAATTGGTAAAATTATATGTGGAGACATTTTTTTTAATACAAAATACGATAATACTTTCAACATACATAATTCAGCATTTTCCGGTCTTTGTAAATTATATTCATCACCATAATCATCCTTCTTTGAATAAGCAACCATTTTCACAGCAAAACTATATTTTTCTTTTCCATTTTCATCCTTAACAACACCTTTAAATGTATGTCCATATCCACCACTTTTTACATATGACAACATTGCACCCATTTGTGAAATAACCTTTTTAAAATTAAACTCCTGTTTACCTAAAACACTTCTTGTGTCATTATCATCATCATTATTTGATTTATCATTTTTAGAATGATAAACTAATGTATCCACATTTTCATTTAAATCTTTTAACGGATTTAAATAATTAATATCTGATTCACGAATTAAATTATTTATCTTATTTAATCTTTTTTTAATGTCCGGAATATTATCATCATTATTCATAATATAATTTATTAAATTAATTATCTAATTTATTTATTAAATAATTTTATTTATTATTTATATAAATTTATTTTTTTACTTAAATGCAAATTTAATAAATATTTTGAATTAAGAATATTCTTTTCAATGGCCATTAAATAATATTTTTTCATTTCATCATAATCATTTTCAATTTCTTGACAATAATTACCTAAATTTTTCATAAAAACAATATCACCTAAATCAATGGCCATTAAATAATATTTTTTTATTTTATCGTAATCTTTTTTAATTGTTTGATAATAATTTATGTATATCAGAACTATTTGTTTCAATATTTTTATTATTATATAAGTTTAAAATATAATCAGTTAAATATGTATATTGTTGTATTGACACAAAATCATAATTATTTTTAAAGTATATTTCTTCTAATGTTTTAAAACGGTTTGTAAATATGTCAAACATTTTTAAATAATTATTTATAACTATTATAAATAATAAAATCAATTTTTATTATATTTTAATTTTACACAAAGAGCAAATATTAATAAATAATATTGAAAATGAAAATTTATATTATAAAACAACATATTTTTGTTAATAATAAATTAAAATAATTTTATTTATTATGCATGTAAATTTATTTTTTTATTTTTTCACTCAAATACAAATTTAAAAAATATTTTGAATCAAGAATATTCTTTTCAATGGCTATTAAATAATATTTTTCCATTTTATTATAATCCATTTCAAAATTTTCATAATATTTAGCCAAATATATTATAATATCTTGATTGCCTTTTTCAAAATATAATAACAAAATATCTTCTAATTCTTTATAATTATTATTATAGAGTTTGTAATAATCCATCAAATAATACAATCCATTATTATCACCATTTTCAAAAGCCATTAAATAATATTTTTTCATTTTTTCATAATTTTTCATACGCTGATAATAATATCCTATATTTTTCATTGCTGCAGTGTCTCCCAA
>Ga0206130_10003291_pt1 | contig 21337 bp, 14 predicted proteins | sample Helgoland_Spring_9_FD_148637 | JGI IMG/M metagenome (GOLD analysis project Ga0206130, IMG submission 148637) | Pelagic subsurface seawater microbial communities from Kabeltonne, Helgoland, North Sea - Helgoland_Spring_Bloom_20160512_1 | ecosystem: Environmental > Aquatic > Marine > Epipelagic ... | reverse complement strand
ATGTATCTTTCGGACCAACTGTATCTTTCGACTGTGAAGACGAAACTGTTACTGTTGTATTCCGTGCAGTAGATTGTTACGATAACCACAATGACTGTATGGTTGAAGTTCTTGTTGAAGACAAGATCGGAGCTTTCGCAGCTTGTCCAAGTAACACATCTATCGATTGTGATGTTTACTATACTGATTTCGCACCAGCTCTTGATAATGCAGATTACTCTGTACTAGATGTATTTGGTTTAGGAACAGTAGGTGATAACTGTGATTACACAGAAGATTACCTTGTATCTTACAATGTTGACCAGTGTGGTATTGGTTCAATCGTACGTACATGGACTGCAGAAGATGCTGCTGGTAACACACCTGCATCTTGTACTCAGGTTATCTCTGTCTTCCACGTATCTGACTGGACTGTTTCATTCCCTGCAGATTTCGATCAGCCAGTAAATGCTGACTGTGATTATGAGGATATTGATTTCGGTGCTCCATCTATCTCTAATGATGAGTGTGAAATGATTGCTGTTTCTTTCAATGATACTCAGTTTGATGTACCTGGTCAGGATGCTTGTTTCAAGATCTTCCGTGATTGGACTGTAATCAACTGGTGTACTTATGATGCTAATAACTCAGCTGAGCAGGTTGCAACTCTTGCAAACTGGAATTACAACCTTACAGGTGCTGAATTTATTACTTATACTCAAGTTATAAAAGTTAAAGATAACGTTGCTCCAACTGTATCTGTAGAGGATTACACTACTCAGGTTTCTGCAACTAGCTGTTTCGCTACATTTGCTCAAGCTACTGTAGATGTAGTTGCTATCGAAGATGGTTGTTCAACTGATGCTTATGTAATCACTGAGAACTACGGTGAGCTTGCACAATACCTAAACGTATTTACTGCTCAGTTCGAAGATGTACCAGCTGGTTCTTACGATGTAACATTTACTGTATCTGATCCTTGTGGAAACGTAGGTACTGCTATCAAAACAGTAACAGTTGAGGAGAAAGCTCCTACAGCTTACTGTACTGATGAATTAGTTATCGATTTGATGACAACTGGAATGGCAACGGTTAACGCTGCAGATTTCAACTTTGCATCTTCTGATAACTGTACAGCTACTGCTGATCTTTCTTTCGCATTCTCTTCTGATATCAACAATACAGCAATGGTTGTAACTTGTGATGAGCTAGGAGCTAATGCAGTAGAAATGTGGGTATTTGATGCTGACGGTTTGACTGACTTCTGTGCTGTAACACTTACAGTTCAAAATAACAACGGTGCTGACTGTGGAACAGGTTCATTAACTGTTTCTGGTGCTGTTAACACTGAATCTTCTGCTGCAGTAAACGGTGTTACTGTTGAAATCAACGGTGGACTATTCTCTGCAACTACAACTTCTAATGGAACTTACGAGATTACTGGTATCGCACAAGGTACTGATATCACAGTAGCTCCATCTTTAGATGATGCAATTACTAACGGTGTTACTACATTTGATATCGTTAAAATAACACAGCATATCTTAGGTATCCAGACACTTGATTCTGCATACAAAATGATTGCTGCTGATGCTAACAACTCTGCTACTATCACAACACTTGATATCGTAGCTATCCGTAAAGCGATTCTTCAGATTTCTACTGACTTCCCTAACAATACTTCTTGGAGATTTGTTGATGCAGCTCAGACTATGGATTCTGATAACCCATTCGCTTTTGCTGAGGTTGTAAACATCAATAACGTTGCTGCTAATGTTTCTGCTAACTTCATCGCTGTTAAAGTTGGTGATGTTACAGGTGATGCTAACGTATCATTCACATCTGCTGACAATCGTTCAGTTATCAATATCAACGCACAAGACAAAGCTGTTAAAGCTGGTGAAACTGTTGCTGTTGAATTCACAACTGCTGAAGCTCTTGCTGGTTACCAGTTCACTTTGAACTTCGCTGGTCTTGACTTAGTAGATGTTGAGTACGGTGTTGCTAAAGAAGAAAACTTCGGTTTCGCTTCTGTAGACGCTGGTGCACTTACAACTTCTTGGAATGCTGCTGAAGCAGTAAACCTTGATGGTGAGTCTCTATTCACTGCTGTATTCGTTGCAACTGAAGATGTACAGTTAAGCAATGCACTTGTTATCAACTCTAAAGTAACTGCTGCTGAAGCTGTAACTGCTGAGTTCCAAGCTGCAAATGTTGCTCTTGCATTCAACGGTGCTACTGCTAATACATTCGCAGTTTACCAAAACACACCTAACCCATTCTCTGCAGAAACTGTTATCGGTTTCAATGCAATCGAGGCTGGAAACGCTACAGTTACTTTCACTTCAGTAGAAGGAAAAGTACTAGCTGTTAGAACTGTTGAGGCTGCTAAAGGTTACAACGCAATCACTGTAAATGCTGCGAATATCGCTGCTACAGGTGTTGTATACTACACAGTAGAAACTGCTAATAACACAGCTACAAGCAAAATGGTTATCGTTAAGTAATTGACGAGTCATTATAAAAAAAAGGGTTTGAACTTCGGTTCAAACCCTTTTTTTATTTATGGTCAAAAAAAAGAGGTGCTAAGCATCCTCATTCTTTTGTTTGTATTTATTGCCTTTTACTTTTTTAAGTTCTGGTTTTCCTTCCACAACCACTACAATTTCACCCTTAGGTGGTTTATTTGTATAATGTTCAACAAGTTCAGCAGATGTTCCTAATCTGTGCTCTTCAAACATTTTACTAATCTCTCTTGATACACTGATTTTTCGTTCTGATCCACAGAACTGACCCAACTCTCCCAGTAACTTGACTAATCTGTTCGGAGACTCATATAAAACAAAGCTAACATTGAGTTCTGCAAGAAAGAGATGTCTAGTTTGTCTACCTTTTTTATGGGGTAGAAATCCTTCAAAATGAAATTTATCGCAGGGGAGCCCCGAACTCACAAGTGCTGGAACAAAAGCGGTCGGTCCTGGAAGTGTGGAGACTTCTATTCCTAGTTTTTTACAAGTTCTTACGATTAAAAATCCTGGATCAGAGATTCCCGGAGTACCTGCATCAGAAATTAATGCAAGGCTTTTCCCTGCTTCAATTAATTCGATGATTTCCTCCTGTACTTTATGCTCATTGTGCGCGTGATATGGCCTAAGAGGTGTGTTAATACCAAAGTGCGTAAACAACTTTCGACTTGTACGGGTATCTTCTGCCAAGACTAGGTCCGCCTCTTTAAGGATTCTTAGTGCCCGGAGCGTAATATCTTCAAGATTGCCTATAGGTGTAGGAATAATATATAACATAATTATTTAAGCTTCGTTGGTATTTATCTCAGATTTATCCTTGTGAAAAATGAGGGATAAAAGAATGTATATTAATACGATAAAACTAAGGGATTGAAGTCCTATGCTTATTAAAAGCGCGATAGCTATTAATAGCATTATCAACTTGAGCTCATTCCCTTTTACAGTAAATTGCTTGATTTTTAAACCAAAAAGATTGATTTCAGCATTCATTAGTAGGGGCAATAAAATACAAACTATATAAAGGCTAGTGTCATTTTTTAATACCTCAGACAAGCCAAAGGTATTTTCTTCAATAATGAAATACAGACCTAGAACAAAAATAGTCATGGTTGGTGTATTAAGACCGATAAAATTCTCTGTTTGACGTGTGTCAACATTAAATTTAGCCAAGCGGTAAGCTGCACCCATGGCTATCAGAAAGGCTGGAATAGCGTAGATATTAATTCCTTCCGATATTGGGTGATTCATCACCAGGTATTGATAAATAACAATAGATGGGAAAACTCCAAAGGAGACTAAGTCACATAATGAATCGAGTTGCTTTCCTATTTCTGATGGCACTTTTAGCAATCTAGCTACTAAACCATCAAGAAAATCAGCTGCTGCGGCAATGATTATTAAGGTTAATGCCAAACTTTGGTCATTATATAACCATAAAATTGAAGCATTTATACCACAGAATAGGTTTATAAGCGTTATCAGATTAGGCAGATGCTTTTTCATAAAGTATTCTTAAAATTTAAGCTAAATTATAAATATTCATTCATCTTTAGGTTGCTAATAGTAAATTCGTATTATAAATAAATTAGGATTCCCTGATCTACTTACCTAATTCGACAAACAATATGAGGAAGATTACACAAAAAATATTGATTTTATTAATTGGATTAAGCCCCATCTTAACTTTACAAAGTCAGAATCTTAATGATATTTGTTTGGGAGCTACAGAATTAACAGATTTGGACAACTGGTGTTCGTCAGTTGGTGCTTACAACAATAATCAAGCAACACCATCGCTTGATGAAATTGATGTTCTTTGTTGGCCTGATATAGGGAATGATATCTGGCTATCTTTTACCGCGGAAGCTAATTCTCTGAGTGTAAGTGTAGAAGGAAAAACATCACCTAACCCAGGAGGTTCATTGGTACAGCCCCAAATGGTTATTTATTCAGGATTTTGTGGAAGTCTAACTGAATTAAGCTGTATCTCTGATGCATTTACAACAAATGTAGTAGAGACGCAGATTCAAAACTTGGTGCCCGGCCAAAAGTATTTTATTCGAATTTCAGCACGAAATGATAATACAGGTTCTTTTAAGCTATGCATTAATAATTTTAATGCTGTGCCAGATCCAAATGGAGATTGCAGTGGTGGTGTGATTCTTTGCGATAAATCTTCATTCACTGTTCCTTCTGTTTTTGGAGAAGGGAGTAATCCTAATGAACTACAGGGTCTATGTCTAGGAAATGAGTTTAGTTCTTCTTGGTATAAATGGACCTGTGAAGAATCGGGTTCACTCACATTTACCTTAAACCCACTTGTAAGTACGGATGACCTAGATTTTGCAGTGTTCGAGATGCCTAATGGTATAGATGATTGTGGCAATCTAGAATTGCTACGCTGTATGGCTTCAGGTGAAAATGTCGGAGCACCTCTTTCTGATTGGATAGCTTGTATTGGTTCAACTGGCTTAAGTGCAGGTTCCGATGATATAGTTGAAACTCCAGGATGCAGTAATAATGACGATAATTTTTTAGAACCACTGGCTATGGAGGCCGGTAAGAGCTACGCTTTGGTAATCAATAACTTCACAAATAATGGTAATGGCTACTCTATCGAGTTCGGCGGGTCAGGATCTTTTCTAGGGCCCAAGTTGGACTTTGAGATTGATCCTGAAGGAGAGGTTTCTTGCGATGTTGATATAGTTACTTTTACTCAAAATGCTGAAATTCCAGATGGCACCACTGCTACCTTCAATTGGTATTTTGGTGAAGGTGCTAATCCAGCTACTGCTACAGGCCCAGGACCGCATGAGGTTGTATATGAAAGCTTCGGTGATAAGTCTGTTCTATTGCAAGCAGAAACAGATGCAGGCTGCATAGTTACTGATGTTACAGCAGTTCCAATATTATCCTGCTGTGATCCTAGCTTTAACTTGGGGATTAGCTTGGATGAGTTTGGTGACCCGATCTGCTATGAGTCTAATACTGGATTTATTAATGTTATTGGAACTGGTGGGAATCCATTTTATCAGTTCTCTATAGATGGTGAAAACTTTCAACCAGTAGGAACCTTCGTGGGCCTTGCTGCGGGAGAACAGACTGTATATATTCAAGATATAAAAGGTTGTGTTGATTCATTGGATCAGAATTTAGTTAATCCACCCCCAATAATTGTAAATGCGGGTCAAGATCAAACTATTAATCTTGGTGAATCGACAAATTTGTCTGGATTAGTTAATGCACCTAACCCAGATGTGACTTCTTTTAGTTGGATTATTACAGATACTTTGTTGAGTGAAAATTCAATTCTAAATCCTCAAGCATTTCCTGTTGATGATACCTACTTCTATCTTGAAGCTATTGATGATCTAGGATGTAATTCTAGAGACTCGGTACTGGTAGTTGTGCAGAAAATAAGGCCGATATATACTCCAAATATATTTTCACCGAATTATGATGGAATTAACGACTACTTCACTGTTTACGGAAATGCTGCAGCAGAAAAAATATTGAGATTGGAGGTCTATGATCGTTGGGGAGGCCTTGCATTTTCAGCTACAGATCTTGAATTAGGGGCTGAACCAATGGGTTGGAATGGAGAAATTAATGGGCAAAAGGCAGAATCTGGTGTTTATGTTTACTATGCCCAAGTTGAATTTATAGATCGAGTAGTTTTACAATTCGAAGGTAGTATTACTTTGATTCGTTAGGAAGATCCATGGCACAATGCACTTGACTTGCTAGTCCAATTTCATTTTTAGGGAAGCTGAGCTTGTTCGCATGTAGCAGTATTCTTCCCTTCTCTACTTGCTCGTGCTTGATTCCTTCATATTTTGAATCACCTACAATAGGAGATTCTATGTGCGCTAGTTGAGCGCGGATTTGGTGAAATCTGCCAGTGTATAGGTCAATATTTAATAAGTAGCCCAAATGAGTTTTCTTGTTGACGCTATATTTTAGCTTTGCCTCTTTGGTATTTTTACTTGGCTTTGTGTGGATGACAGCTTTTTTGCTTTTTATATCTTTTTCAATTTGATTGACTAAAGTGGCTGAGTCAGTATTGGGTTTTTTTTCTACGATAGCTTGATAGGCTTTTTTTATTTGCCGATTGGCAATCATAGTATTCAAGATTTTTAAGATGGATTTCTTCTTAGCAAAAATAATTAGTCCAGAAGTTACCTTGTCTAAGCGGTGTACAACACCTACAAAAGCATTCTTTTTATATTTTGTGAGGTAGGCCTTTAAATGATCTTCAAGTGCTTGCTCGAAAGGGTTTGATTCAGTAATCATCCCAGAGGGTTTGTTCAAAATGATCCAATTTTCAGATTCACTTACGATCAATTTTTCAAAGATGATTTTTGGCATAGTTGTAAATATTTACCTAAATATAAAAAAAGGAGGCCTGAATTCAGGCCTCCTTTTTTGTCTATCTGTATCCTAGCAATGTAACGTTAGCTTTTCGTTTGGATCGGTTCTTTGTATCATAAAGAAATACAATCTTATCCACTTTTCTTTTATCTCCATTTAAGTCGATTACTCTACTTAGATCACCTGGTTTAAAATTTCCTTTTAGCTTTATCTCTTGCTTAGTGCCATTCATATAGTGAACGACACATTTGTGCATATTCAAACTTCCCCCTGTTACCTTGAATTGCAGTTTTGCATATCTAGGAGCACGGATTCCAAGATTGAAAACATCTCTGTCCGCTCTAAAATCAACTGTCTTTCTACCAATTACATCCCATTTGATTATACCTGGAGCAGCATTAGCATCTGAGATTGAAAAGAAAGAAATCGTAATCAATAGGGCTAAAAACCCTTTTCCTAATTTAGAAATTGTATCTATCATATCTAGTTATTTGAAGGGATAGACTCTGCTCTAGCACATAGGTTTAATTGGTACAGAAAGCTTAAGATTTTTTTAACATTCAGCTTTTATATTACTATTGCAACAGCAGGTTCACTTTTGTTGTTTGTAATTTTTACTATTTAATGTGTTTGTAGACTTGCTGTAATTTATTACTGCGTGATTAAGCTTTTGTCTTAGACACTTTTAAATTGAGATTATTTTATTCATTTTTGTGGAAAATTAATTTTTATGGACTTTTTGGTACAGTACATTCCTGTTTTTAAATCACTGCACTTAATCGGTATGGTGACCTGGTTTGCGGGACTCTTCTTCCTTGGACGCATATTTGTTTACCATGCAGAAGCGCATAAGCAGGCAGATGGAGCAGCTGTGCTTAAGACGAATTATTTGGCCATGATGTGGCGACTATATAAAGCTATAGTTAATCCGTCAATGATGATTACTTGGACCTTTGGTTTACTAATGATTGCTGCTAATCCTTCTTATTTGAGTTTGGAACTTGGAACACCTGGATGGTTGATTGTGAAGCTTTCAATGGTAGTACTTCTGACGGTATATCATATTCTTTGTAAAAAGCGCATTAAGCTGATTGAAGCTGGGGAACCTCAAGATTCTTATTTTCTCAGAGTATGGAATGAAATTCCAACTGTATTTTTAGTAGGCATTATCTTTATTGCAGTATTTGGAAAATTAGGAACTCTTAACTGGACATATTGGGGTATCGGTAATTTTATTTTTGTTGTCCTCCTGTATCTTGCAATTAAGCGAATCAATAGAAAATAAAAAAAAGCCGACTGATTTCAGTCGGCTTTTTTTTATTTGATTTTTTCACCCAGGTAAACTAATTTTTCACAGTCTTCAATATTTATTTCAGATTTGTTAACTGGGATATTTTCTAAGGTTCCATCTTTAGATTTAGTAAATAGAGGAATGCTCTTTGGCATTGAATTGATCTTGTCGAGCATTTCGAAGAAAACGCTTGGGTCCTCTCCTATCTCGATTTCTTGTATTTCTGGATAATCTCTAGCTGCCTCATTAATATTTAAATAATCATCTTTGTAGGATATTAGATACTCAGGTGCTTCTTCTTCACCCTTCATTTCTTTTTGGGAAATTAGTCTGTAGGCGCCTTTTTCACCAAAAATGCGCTTATACTCTTTTATAGCAAAGCTGTTTACCTCATCAGACCCCGTCATGGCTACCAAGTAACCTATATCTAATAGTTGGATGTTATCTTCCATATTATCTTTGTAGATATTTGCTTCAAGTGCTTCGAGGCCATTGGATTTTGCATTGGTCACATTTGAGGGAGAATTATCTAACATGATGACATCTCTATTGTTAGCTTTCAGATATTGAGCAATCAAAATAGCTGCTTTATTAGCCCCTACGATAAGTATACCATCAGAACCAGTTTGTATTACTCTAAGCATCTTAGCAAATATTTTTGCAGTAGTTGCATTTAATAGAACGGTACCAAGCACCACCATAAATACTAAGGGGGTGATGTATTCTGCATTGGGAACTCCATCATTTGCAAGTTTAAGCCCAAAGAGGGAGGCTATACCAGCTGCTACAATTCCTCTAGGTCCGACCCAAGAAATAAATAGTTTTTCATTAATATTCAAGTTGCTTTTTCTTGTACTGAGGAAAACACCTAGCGGTCGGACAACCAAAATTACTATAAGGAATAGTATCAAACATCTAGGGTCCAATAACAATTGAAGATCCTCAATGCTGATATTTGCCGCAAGAAGGATAAATAATATAGAGATGAGCAGTACACTTAGGCTTTCCTTGAAATAAAGAATTTCAGATAATCTTGGCACATCTAAGTTTGCAAGTACTGTACCCATCACAACTACAGTTAAAAGACCACTTTCATGTGCTAAAAAGTCAGAAAGAACAAACACGAATAATACGAGTGCAAGTGTAAATACATTCAATAAGAAGTGAGGGATCAGATCTTTTTTGAGCAAATATCGAAGGAAAAGAGCTGAAAATGTACCTAATGCAGATCCTACCAGGATTATGCTTAAGAATTCTTTAAAGGCATGTGAAGTGAATTCAACACTTCCTCCTGAAGACTGAATAAACTCATACATAAGTACTGCAGCAGTAGCTCCAATTGGATCGATTAAAATACCTTCCCATTTGAGGACGGTAGAAACACTTTTATTGAGCGGAACATTCTGCAATATCGGAGCAATTACGGTTGGCCCTGTAACGATTATGAGCGCTGAAAAGAGAAATGAAATAGACAGTGATAGGCCCATGATATAATGAGCTGCTACACCTGCCAAAACAAATGTCACTATAGATCCCAATGATATGAGTTTCACGATGGATGGACCGACTTCTCTGATTTCAGATAGCTTGAGTGTTAAGCCACCTTCAAAAAGTATTATACCTATCGATAGTGAAACAAAATAGAAAAGTGATTGGCCAGGAAAAAGCCCCTCATTACTTGCAGCATCAAAGATCGGTTTCATCCATACTTCACCTTCATTCCAATAGACTGAAAGAGGACCTACCAATAAACCGATAAGGATAAGTGGAAGAATAGCAGGTACTTTGACCTTCCAAGCAGTGTATTGTGCTAGAATTCCCAAAATGATAATGCTTGCAATTTGAGCCATAGTCTTAATTAGATTAGGCCAGCAAAATAATGAAATATCTGCTCCGATTTAAATAAAATCCTATTTTCAATATATTTCGAGCGGTCTCAAGTGTATATGATAAATTATATACCTACATTTGCGATTTAAACGACTATTTTTCATGGGCTTTATTGAAGAGATAAACAGAAGAAAGACTTTCGGAATCGTGAGTCACCCCGATGCGGGTAAGACGACACTAACTGAGAAGTTACTTTTATTCGGTGGCGCAATACAGACTGCAGGAGCAGTAAAGTCAAATAAGATCAAAAAGTCCGCTACATCGGATTTTATGGAGATTGAGAAGCAGAGAGGAATCTCCGTGGCTACCTCCGTGATGGGATTTGAATACAGAGATCTAAAGATCAATATATTAGATACTCCAGGTCACCAAGATTTTGCAGAAGATACTTTTCGTACACTTACTGCAGTGGATTCTGCCATAGTAGTTATCGATGTGGCAAAGGGTGTGGAGACTCAAACTGAAAAACTTGTAAAGGTTTGTCGTATGAGGCAGACTCCAATCATAGTTTTTATCAATAAGTTGGATAGAGAGGGTAAAGATGGCTTTGAACTCTTAGATGAGATTGAGTCTAAGTTAGGATTGATGGTGAAACCACTTTCTTGGCCTGTTGGAATGGGACAACTGTTTCAAGGGGTATATAATCTTTACGAAAAAAAGCTCGTCCTCTTTAGGCCTCACAGCAAACAATCTTCAGAGGAAATTATTGAGATTACTGACTTAGATTCAGATGAATTGGATAAGCAAGTTGGGGAAAAGGCTGCCGACCTCTTAAGAGAAGAGGTTATGATGGTAGAGGAGGTATATCCTGAATTTGATAAGGATGACTACTTAAATGGAGATATCTCTCCAGTTTTCTTTGGTTCTGCGGTTAATAATTTTGGGGTTAAAGAAATGTTGGATTGTTTTGTAGAAATTGCTCCAACACCACTAACCAGAGAGACGGAACAAAGAGAAATAGATCCTTATGAACCTAAATTCTCTGGATTTGTGTTTAAGATACATGCTAATATGGATCCTAAGCACAGGGATAGAATCGCATTTATGCGTATCTGTTCAGGTATCTTCAAGAGAAATACAAATTACTTGCACGTTCGCCAAGGGAAGAAGATGAAGTTTCCGAACCCAACTACTTTCATGGCATCTAAGAAAGATATTGTAGAAGAAGCTTATCCTGGAGATGTTGTGGGTCTTTATGACTCCGGAAATTTCAAAATAGGTGATACCCTTACAGAAGGGGAAGTGCTCAATTTTAAAGGTATCCCAAGTTTCTCTCCAGAGCAATTTAGATATGTTAATAATGCGGACCCAATGAAATCCAAGCAATTGGAGAAGGGGGTTCGTCAATTGATGGATGAAGGTGTTGCTCAGTTATTTATCAAGGAGCTAAATGGTCGTAAAGTAATAGGTACTGTTGGTGCTCTTCAATTTGAGGTGATCCAATATAGGCTTAAGCATGAATATGGCGCGACCGTCCAATATGAGCATCTTCCAATGAAGAAAGCCTGTTGGATAGAATGGGAATCAGAGGCGGATTTGAAGGAGTTTGAGTCGCGAAGAAAAAAGGATTTAGCAAAAGATAAGGATGGGAATTTAGTCTATATGGCTGAGAGTTCTTGGGCATTAAAGATGGCTCAAGACAATCATCCAAATATCAAGTTTCACTTTAGCAGTGAATACTAAAGTAAATTTATTTTTGAAAAAAATATACAGTTCAAAATAAGGTCTTATGGCTCAACAGAATGATCAATTCAAGAAGATAATTGCACATTGTAAAGAATACGGATTTATTTACCAATCCAGTGAGGTGTATGATGGTCTTTCGGCTGTCTACGATTATGGTCCACTAGGATCATTATTAAAAAACAACATCAAGGAGTATTGGTGGAAGTCTATGGTTCAGATGAACAATAATATTGTAGGTATCGATGCTTCAATATTTATGCATCCAAAAACTTGGAAAGCTTCTGGCCACGTTGATGCATTTAATGATCCTTTGGTTGATAATAAGACAAGTAACAAACGCTATCGTGCTGATGTCCTTGTTGAGGACCATATGGCAAAGATTGAGGCAAAGATCAATAAGGAAGTTGCGAAGGCAAAGAAACGTTTTGGTGATGACTTCAACGAAACAGAATTCCGATCTACCAATCAACGCGTTTTAGCCAATAAGGCGAAAATGGATGATATTGGAGGAAGACTTGCTAAGGCAATGACTGACGAAGATATGGAGGGCTTAAAGCAATTGATCATTGATTTGGAAATTGCTTGTCCGGAAAGTGGTTCTAAAGAGTGGACCGACGTAAGACAATTCAATCTGATGTTTTCTACCCAGCTAGGAAATATTGCGGGAGAAGAGGGTAAGCTTTATCTAAGACCAGAGACAGCTCAAGGTATATTTGTTAACTTTTCAAACGTTCAGAAAACCACTCGTCAAAAGGTGCCATTTGGAATAGCACAAATAGGAAAAGCATTTAGGAATGAGATCGTTGCTAGACAATTCATTTTCAGAATGCGTGAGTTTGAGCAGATGGAGATGCAATTTTTTGTAAAACCAGGCACAGAATTGGATTGGTATGAAAAGTGGAAGGAGTCTCGCTTGAATTGGCACAAGGCTTTAGGTACGCCAGAATCAAAGCTTAGGTTCCATGATCATGAGAACCTTGCGCACTATGCAAATGCAGCTGTTGATATCCAGTTTGAGTTCCCATTTGGTTTTAAAGAGCTTGAAGGTATCCATTCAAGAACAGATTTTGACTTGAAGGCACATCAGGAGTTGTCAGGTCGTAAGATTCAATATTTTGACCCAGAGGAAAATACAAACTACGTTCCATATGTAGTAGAGACTTCTATAGGTTGTGATCGAATGTTTTTAGCTACTTTGAGTAATTGCTTGATTGAAGAGACGCTGACTTCTTCAGATGGTAAGGTGAGTAGCAGAGATGTGCTGAAATTGCATCCAGCAATTGCACCGATCAAGTGTGCAATTTTACCATTGAAGCGTAATGAGCCAGCTATAGTTGAAAAGGCTAAGGGCTTGTTTAAGGATTTAAGTTTCTCGTTCCAGTGTCAATATGATGATACGGGAAGTATTGGTAAACTATATAGAAGGCAGGATGCAGTAGGTACGCCATTCTGTGTGACTATTGACTTTGATACGCTTGAAGATGATACGGTAACACTAAGGGATCGTGATACTCTAGAGCAGATTAGAGTTCCTATGAATGAAGTAGAAGCAATAATTAGAGAAAAGGTTAATATGAAGAACCTTTTTGCTTAAAAAGATAGTTTAGGCCTGATACCTTCCTAAGGTGTCAGGCTTAAAAACTTGAGCTAATAAACAAGTTGATATCGGTAGACTTTATCCTAAAGCGTTTTCCGAGATATTCATTTGTAAGGCAGCCTTTATACATATAGACTCCATTTCTGATTGTTGTATTCCGGGCAAGGAGATGTTCCATTCCTCCACTTTCTATGGCCTCTATCAAGAGGGGCGTTATAATATTACTCATAGCCACTGTTGCTGTTTTTGAAACAATCGAACTTATATTCGGTACACAATAGTGAATGATTCCATGTTTAGTAAAACTCGGATTGTTTAGTGACCTCAATTCAGAAGTAGCAAAGCATCCTCCCTGATCTATACTTACATCGACGATAACCGATCCTTGTTTCATATTCTGAACCATATCATCTGAAACAACAACCAAGCTTCTTCCTGTCTTTGAATGCATAGCACCGATGACTACATCTGCTTCGAGAATTTCTTTTTGAAAGGACCCTGAATTTATAGTTGAAGTAAATACTCGGTTTCCAAGTTGAGTTTGAATTCTTTTTAGTTTATAGATTTTATTTTCAAAAATTCGTACTTCTGCACCAAGTCCCATTGCTGCTCTTGATGCATATTCTGCAACTACACCGGCTCCTATGATGACTACTTTTGCAGGTTCTACTCCTGTGATACCCCCCAATAAAATACCGGTACCATTATTTGTGGTAGAGAGTAATTCTGAAGCGATGTGTATTGCTCCAATTCCTGCCATCTCACTCATCATTCTTACGATAGGGAAAAAGCCACTTTTGTCTTTGATGTACTCCATTGCTAGAGCAATCACACGCTTTTGTTTGAGTATATCTAAAAACTCAGCAGTAAGATTTGGAAGGTGTAAGGGAGATATAACGACCTGGTTAGGTCTAAGATATTGAAGTTCATCTTTCCTTAATGGAGCTATTTTAAGGATAATATCAGCCTTGAATATTTCCTGTTTGCTATGAACAATTTCTGCCCCACTTTCAGTAAAGGCTAGGTCACTAATAAATGCGCCTTCGCCTGAACCTGCTTCGATATTGATATTATAACCATTCTGGGTAAGTGATTTTATGGCTTCAGTGGTTAGCGCCGTTCTTTTTTCTTCGCTGGAAAAATCATTGGGAACCCCAAGAGTGATTCTTTTATTCTTGTTACCTATTAATACAGTTTCTGTCTGAGGCGTATACTGCGTCCCTGAAAGACTTTCTGGTATTTGGGTAGGTCTTTTCTTTTCACTCATTTCAATGGATGTTTTTTACTACTCAAAAAGTCTGCATATGACTTTTCTGTTTTCATTTTCCTGCCGTTCAATTCTAACTACACAAAGTGGTTCGGGTAGCAGTTGTTCTATTAGTTCAGGCCATTCTATGAATAAATAATCATCTGAAGCTAAAAGTTCTTCAATACCAATATCCAAAGCTTCTTCTATAGATTTTAGTCGATAGAGATCTAAATGGCTTATGGAAATCTGAGCTTCATTTTTGAATCCTTGATACTTATTTATCAATGAGAATGTAGGACTATTTACTGCATCTTCTACACCGAAATAGCTGCAGATATTTTGAATAAGGGTAGTCTTTCCTGCCCCTAGGTTGCCTAAAAAAACAAAGCGCCTGCAATCTCCTGCGAAGGATATGATTTCTTTTGCTAAGATTGGGTATTCTTTAAGATTCTGTAGGGTTTTATCAAATATCTTCACGCTAAGTACTTGCTTTACTAATGATTAAAAATAGCTTTTTTTTTAATGATATACTATACCCTTCTAGACAAGATGCGATATTGTTTAGGTAAATATAAAAAGGCCACTTTTTTTGAAAGTGGCCTTTTTGTTATTGTTGTTTCTTGAAATCTCCCCGTTTCCAAGCATCGAAGAAGTTTTTCCATGCGAGTGGGCTAAATATTTGCATAGGAGGAGTCTGGCCGATATAATAGAAATCTGTGGCTTGCTTCCTTAGATAATAGTCTGCATTTTCATTGGCATCCATTGGAAGTTGATTGGTCATACTTAGGATTTTTTCAGACATCAGATTTTCCATGGCTTTAGCTTGTAACTCCGGTGTGATATCCATTGCTAGGAAGTCAAGTCTAGTATGATCTCGACTTGGCCAAGGAAAGACGACAGCCTCAGGAAGGTTGATTGTATCCATTGTCATTAATTGGACCATGGAGAATCTATTATCTTCCAGTGAGTCAGGGATTACAAATTGAACTGTCTTGTAACCAACTGCAGAAAATTCAACAATATCACCTTTCTTAGCTACCATAGAAAAGAAGCCCTTGAAGTCTGAGTAAGTACCTCTATTGGATTCTTTGATATAAATATTTGTATATGGTAGTGGCAGCAGTTGCTCTGTCGTGCCATCAAGTACCATACCCGAAAATTGAACGAGTTGTTCATTGGAATAAATCTCTTGCGCATTCAGAATACCCAAATAGAAAAATACCAATATGGTGCTGAAGAATAATTTCATATTAAATGCTTGTGAATTACGAATATACAGATAATAGACTTTGAAAAGGAATAATAAGTTGTACTGAGGGTATAATATTTTATTTAGATACATTAAAAAAGCCACTGCTTAAGGCAGTGGCTTGATTGTGTTTTATGTAATTGCATGTTTGATAACATCCTTCATCTCTTTGACATAGATGAAATCTACGTTCTTGAGATAATCTTGTGGAATCTCATCAACATGTTTTTTATTTTCTTCACAAAGCAATATTTCCTTTATTCCAGATCGTTTGGCTGCAAGGATTTTTTCTTTGATACCTCCTACAGGAAGCACTTTACCTCTAAGTGTAATCTCTCCGGTCATTGCAAGGAATGGCTTTACTTGTCTGTCTGATAATGCAGAGCATAAAGCCGTTATCATAGTAACACCAGCAGAAGGTCCATCTTTTGGAATAGCACCTTCAGGAACGTGTATATGGATATCGTTTTTCTCAAAAACTTCTTTTTTGATATCGAACTTCTTGTGATTTGCTTTGAGGTAGGTCAGCGCAGTACTTGCTGATTCCTTCATCACATTACCCAGATTACCTGTAAGCTTTAATGCTCCTTTTCCTGGAGTAAGTAGCGATTCTATAAATAATATATCACCACCTGTTTGTGTCCAAGCAAGTCCAACTGCTACACCACTCGTTTTTTGAGCCTTATATGCATCTTTATTGAAAATTCTAGGTCCAAGAATGTTTTCAATATCTGCATTAGAGATACTTACATTGTATTCTTCCTCCATGGCAATGTTCTTTGCAACATGTCGGGACACACTTCCTAATCTTCTATTCAAATTACGGACTCCAGATTCTCTGGTGTAATTTTCGATTAAGAAGGTAAGAGGTCCATTGTTCAGTCTAAGATTGGACTTCTTAATACCGTGATCTTTGATCTGTTTAGGTAGCAAATGTTTTTTTGCAATGTCAATTTTTTCCTCCGTAGAGTAACCATCTACATGTATGATTTCCATTCTGTCTCTAAGAGCAGGTTGGATAGATGCTAATGAGTTTGCAGTTGCTATGAACATCACCTTTGATAGGTCATATTCTAACTCTAAGTAATTATCGTAGAAGGTAGAATTTTGCTCGGGGTCCAATACCTCCAAAAGTGCGGAGGATGGGTCACCTCGATGATTGGCGCCAACTTTATCGATTTCATCCAATATGAAAACGGGATTATCTGATCCAGCTTTTTTAATGGATTGAATAATTCGACCCGGCATAGCTCCTATGTAAGTTTTACGGTGTCCTCTTACTTCTGATTCATCATGTAAACCTCCAAGGGACATTCGAATGAATTTTCTTCCTATTGAATTTGCTATAGACTTTCCTAGGGATGTCTTACCAACTCCTGGAGGTCCAACAAGGCAAAGTATAGGAGCTTTCATATCTCCTTTCAACTTGAGCACAGCAATATGTTCGAGTATTCTATTTTTTACTTTTTCAAGTCCATGGTGTTCCTTGTCGAGTACTTTTTTGACTCTATTTAGGTCGAAGTTGTCTTCGGTTGTATCTCCCCATGGAAGATCAAGCATTATCTCCAAATAATTTAGTTGAATTGAATATTCAGCTATTTGTGGATTTATTCTAGATAACTTATTGATCTGATTGTTAAATGCTTTAGTGACTTCTTTTGACCATTTTTTAGTCAAAGCCCTTTTCTTAAGTTTTGCAAGTTCTTGCTCCTGTGGGTTATGTCCTAACTCTTCTTGAATAGTTTTTAGCTGCTGATTTAGGAAATAATCTCGCTGTTGCTTTTCAATATCAGTACGAACTTTACTCTCAATTTTATTCTTTAGCTCAAGTAGCTTAAGCTCAGAGTCCATCATTGTTATAATGAGTTCAGCTTTAAGCTTGAGCTCTGAAATTTCAAGAAGTTCTTGCTTTTTCTTAACATTAACGGCTAGGTTGGAAGCTATAAAATTCAAGAGAAAACTCTTTGAACTAATATTTTTAAGCATCACAATTGCCTCAGAAGGGATGTTGGGTGAAAGCTCAATAATTTGCTTCCCTTTATCCATGATGCTGGAGATTAGGGCTTCAAACTCAAGTGAGTCATTTGGACTTTCGTATTTGAGTACCTCTACTCGACCAACCATGAATGGATCATCTTGGGAGAGTTCGAATAACTCAAACCTTTTACGTCCTTGAAGTATAGCGGTGGTAGATCCATCTGGCATCTTTATCAGCTTTATGATACGCGCTATGGTACCTCGGTGATAAATATCATCAAATGATGGATCCTCTACATCTGTGTCTTTTTGAGAGACTACGCCAATGATTCTGTTGTTCTTGTAAGCATGGTTTATGGCTTTGATCGATTTGTCGCGGCCTACCATGATGGGTATCATGTTACCAGGGAAAAGTACAGTATTTTTTAGTGCCAGGATAGGCATATTTCCTACAGGGTATTCTTCCGTGATATTGTCCTCTTCTTCTTCTTCAACTGAGATCAGGGGCATGAATTCTCCTTCTTCCTCAAAATTTTGCATGGAAAACAATTCTTCGAAACTACTCATAATTATTGTGAAGCTTAAGTGTGATTATGTACCAGTATTTGTTTTTCTACTAGCATCTATCTTATATCAAGAAAAATGCCAAACGACTTAAAGACAAAATAATAGGAATTAAGAATCAAAAACTGACAGACTGCCCCCATTTAGAGTTTAAAGTTCTAAAAATGCGACAAAAAGTCAGATTCAAAGCAATTTGTAAGTTCAAATTGTCTTGGAAACTTTGACCAATAGCCTGTTTTAAGCTTCAATTAAATTTTCAGCCTTTTCTTCTTCTGTGGAGAGTTCAATGTCTTTTTCAACCTTTAGGTTATCAATAATGAAAGTCTGTCTAGTCGGAGTATTTTTGCCCATATAGTAATCAAGGAGTTTTTGGATATCTGTTTCCTTGTTCATAATCACGGGTTCAAGTTTGATATTTTCATTGATGAAATCTTTGAACTCAGAAGGTGATATCTCACCCAATCCTTTGAATCGAGTGATCTCCGGTTTTCCTCTTAACTCATTAATAGCTTTTTGCTTTTCCTGCTGAGAATAACAATAAAAAGTCTTTTGTTTATTTCGAACCCTGAATAATGGTGTTTCGAGAATAAATAAATGTCCATTCCGTACTAGGTCTGGGAAGAACTGTAAAAAGAAGGTAAGCAATAGCAGACGTATGTGCATGCCGTCGACATCTGCATCTGTTGCTATTACCACTTGGTTGTAACGAAGGTCATCCAATCCATCTTCTATATTTAGTGCGTGCTGAAGCAGGTTGAATTCTTCATTTTGATAAACTATCTTTTTGCTTAGACCAAAACAATTTAAGGGCTTTCCTCTAAGGCTAAATACAGCCTGGGTCATTACCGCTCTAGCTTTGGTAATCGATCCACTTGCAGAGTCACCCTCCGTGATAAATATAGTGGTTGATTTTTTATCTTGATCAGAGGATTTTCTTGAAGAGTCACTGTAATGGACTCTGCAATCTCTAAGCTTTTTGTTATGCAGATTTGCTTTTTTAGCTCTTTGGTTCGCAAGCTTTTTAACCCCAGCAATCTCTTTACGCTCCCGCTCAGACTGCATGATTCTCTTTTGAATCTCCTTGGCAATTTCTGTATTCTTGTGGAGAAAATTATCTAGTTCTCTTCCGAGAAAATCGGTGATAAAAGCTCTTACACTTGGTCCTTCGGGACCTATGTCATTTGAACCAAGTTTGGTTTTGGTCTGGGACTCAAAAACAGGTTCTTCAACGCGAATACTTATAGCAGAAATTATAGATGCACGAATATCTTTAGGGTCGTAGTTTTTGCCATAGAAGTCCCGAACAGTTTTTACGATGGCTTCTTTGAAAGCATTTAGGTGGGTACCTCCTTGCGTTGTGTTTTGTCCATTTACGAAGGAGTAGTATTGCTCACCGTATTGATTGCCATGTGTCAGGGCAATTTCTATATCATCTCCTTTTAGGTGTATGATTGGATAGCGATTGGTCTCTTCATTTGTCTTATTATTCAAGAGATCAAGTAGACCATTTTTTGATACTAGGGTCTTGTTGTTGAAGACTAATTTGAGTCCTGCATTCAGGTAGGCATAATTCCAGAGCATGTTTTCGACGTAATCATGTCTGAACTTATAATTTTTAAATATCGAATTATCCGGTTTGAATACGGTTAATGTTCCATTGCCGTCAGAAGCAGAAGATATTTTATGGTCGTTTTCAAGATTACCTTGGTTGAATTCTGCTCGCTTCGTTTTTCCATCCCTAAATGCCTGCACCATGAAGTAATCGGAAAGTGCGTTTACTGCTTTGGTACCTACACCGTTCAAACCAACAGACTTCTTAAAGGCCTTGGAGTCGTATTTACCGCCTGTATTTATTTTCGAAACACAATCTACTACCTTCCCAAGGGGAATGCCACGGCCATAATCTCGCACGTGAATTTCTCCATCCTCAATCCGTATTTCAATTTTCTTACCAAACCCCATAACGTATTCGTCAATAGAGTTATCCAGTATTTCTTTTAATAAGATATAGATTCCATCATCAGGGGATGAACCATCACCAAGTTTACCGATATACATACCGGGTCTGATTCTGATGTGTTCTTTCCAGTCTAATGACCTAATATTGTCCTCTGTATAATTTACATTACTCATGCTACACGTAAAATTCTTTTGAATAATTTTCTTGTAAATCCCAAAATAGAACCAAATTTGATAAATTGTAAATCTATGATTGGGAAATGCCTCACATTAAGGTTCGGGGCAAAAAAATAAACAAATTGTTTTAAAAAATAATTCAAATTCAAGTTTTTTTTTGATGAAGGCATTATTTAGACAAGTTGATATAACTTCTATTATTTTTATTCGCATTGTATTTGGTGCCTTAGCATTTGGAGAAATGATGGGGCTTTTTGCCTATTACCATTTGACAAAGGATACGTTTAATCCGGAAAAATTTCATTTTAGGTATCATGTTTTAGATTGGGTAAAACCACTGCATGAACCATATATGTCAATTGTTTTTGGTATTGGTTTAATAGCTAGTTTAGGGGTTTTATTCGGGAAATTCTATCGAGCTTCTTGCCTGATTACTTTTGTTGTGTTGCTTTATGCTTTTAGTGCGGAGCAGTCCTTGTATTTGAACCATGGATATTTGATGATTTGGCTTTCGTTTATTTTAGCTTTTTTTCCAATGAACCGATCCTTTTCCTTGGATGTACACAAGCGGCCAGCCTTACGCCTTAAAACGGTTCCTTTGTACTATCAATTTATTCTAGCTTTCTTGATGGGTGTGGTCTATTTTTATGGTGGTTTAGCCAAATTGAATCCAGATTGGATCAGGGCTCAGCCTTTATTGATTTGGATGGAGTATAAGCGTAAGTTGTTTTTGATAGGACCTATTGTCCAAAAAGATATTGTTGCTTGGATAATGTCTATTGGAGGTCTTGCCTTTGATCTCTCTTGTGCTTTTTTGTTGATG
>Ga0206130_10003285_pt1 | contig 21392 bp, 19 predicted proteins | sample Helgoland_Spring_9_FD_148637 | JGI IMG/M metagenome (GOLD analysis project Ga0206130, IMG submission 148637) | Pelagic subsurface seawater microbial communities from Kabeltonne, Helgoland, North Sea - Helgoland_Spring_Bloom_20160512_1 | ecosystem: Environmental > Aquatic > Marine > Epipelagic ... | reverse complement strand
GACTGTTGTGGCAGAACAAGGCCGCCGGCCAGTACGCGCTGATGTGGCATCAAACCCTGCACTTCAGGCGATTAGTGAACTTCCATCTGTTGGTTATGACGGTGCTTGGGCAGCTGAGAACCGCAAGATCCTCGTCTCAGCTTGGGAGGATTTGGTACTCGACATAGAGTAGCAGCGAAAGTAGTGCTTGCCGATTGTCATCTCAATAATTGGCAAGCATCACCAAAAAAACTTCAAACTGTTAGGAAATGATAATGGCATCGGTTGAAATTTCCGGGCTACGGAAGCTATACGGTGACGTCGTTGCTCTCTCAGATATCAGCATCTCGATTCCGTCAGGTACGTTTTACACGCTCCTTGGACCATCAGGGTGTGGTAAAACGACTCTGCTGCGAACAATCGCAGGGTTTCATCAACAATCAGCCGGTCAAATTGCTGTCGACGGCAGTTCCATCGAGCATTTACCAGCGCATCAAAGAGATGTTGCAATGGTTTTCCAAGACTATGCAGTATTCCCGCACTTAAGTGTGCGAGACAACGTAGCTTTTGGACTGAAACAACGTCGCATTCCAGCAAAGGAAATCACACGTCAAGTAGAAGAAGTCCTTGAGGTCGTTGAACTCGGTAAATTCGTGGATCGAATGCCCCATGAACTATCAGGCGGTCAGCAACAACGTGTTGGGCTCGCACGAGCAATTGTAGTGCGGCCAAAAGTTTTGCTCATGGACGAACCTCTTTCCAATCTTGACGCAAGACTGCGTGTTGATCTGCGTGCCGAACTCCGCCGGATCCAGCGTGACCTTGGTATTACTACAATATACGTGACACACGACCAAGAAGAAGCCCTCGCGATGTCAGACGTAGTGTGTGTCATGGAGGGTGGCATCATACAGCAAGCAGCTACCCCTCTAGATGTATACTTGCGTCCGTCAAATCGATTTGTTGCCTCTTTTGTTGGTGCTAACAATTTTCTCCAAGTAGGAAATTTCAAAGGTGAGTGTGTTCTCAAATGTTGCGGTAGTTCAGTATCGCAGCACCTACCTGCTGGCCCTGTAGTTTGTGCACTGCGTCCAGAAGACATATCGGTCAAGGTCGATGAGGACCCGTCTTCTTTATTAAATACAGAAATTTCGATTCCTGTCCAAATCAAAGAAGTCAGCTTTATAGGCCGCGAAATGGAGATATTTGCTACCACGGATAATGGTGAAGCAATTAAGGCTGTCGGTCGATCTGATTCCAAGGTGATTGCGCTGCCAGTAGACAGTCGTGCTTGGTTCTGTGTTGAGAGACAAAACCTATCTTTTTTCAGAGACAGCGAGCTTGGGGAGCGTGTTTGATGGCCTTTTCATTTCCACGCCATAGGCCAGATTTCTGGACCTGGATTACCATATCAATCGTAGCTGTACTTTGCATTCTTCTCATTTTGCCAATCCTGCGTGTGTTGACATTAGGGTTTATTGATCCAGATACCGGCAGCTTGACGCTTGACAACTTCATCGAGGTGTTCACCCGTAACTATTATCTGAATGGTTTGAAAAATACGCTTTTTGTTGGAGCCCTCGGCACACTTGGAGCTTGCCTAATTGGAATTCCACTCGCCTTTTTCACCACACGATTCTTAATCACAGGAAAGACCCTCATCTCTACTCTCGCTATTTTGGTATTAGTATCCCCTCCGTTCATCAGTGCTTACGCTTGGATCATGATGATGGGATCCAATGGGGTCATCACAAACTTTTTTGGCGGTATTGGCATTAACATACCCACCATCTACGGTGCCCACGGGATCATTCTTGTCTTCTCATTAAAGTTTTTCCCGTTTATTTTTCTAATGACACAGACTGCATTGACTGCGGTCAATAAATCCTTTGAAGACGCCGCAGAAAATCTAGGGTGCAGCCCTTGGCAACGCTTCGTAAAGGTCACGCTCCCACTTGTTTTTCCAGCGGTCAGCACCGGAGCCATCATCTGCTTTGTGCTTTCAATCGCTGACTTTGGAACGCCCGCCATTCTCGGTCGCGGATTTCGGACACTGTCCACAATTGCCTTATCGGCCTATCGCTCAGAGTTGGGTGGCCCCCCTACCATGGCCGTCACAGTTTCGATTTTGATGATGGCAATTTCAATGATTGCGCTCGTTGCACAACGGAGAATTCTTGCTAATCGTCGCTATGCTAGCTCTCTCACAAATCTACCGGTCGCTGTTAAGTTATCCGGTTGGAAGAACGCAGCAGTTCATTTTTTTAGCCATGGTATTGTGTTTCTGGCTATGCTGCCATCGGCTGTTGTCGTGTATACATCGTTTCTAAAGACGAAAGGCCCTGTTTTTGTTGGGGGGTTTGGCTTGGAGAGCTATGATCGGATTTGGCGAGATGCGCCGGATGCTATCTACAACAGCTTTCTCTTCGCAATAATCGCGGTGACATTTATCACGATCACCTCGGGACTAATAAGCTATGTTATTGTCCGAAGAGATACAAAGGCGGCGGCGGCAATCGACTTCCTAATGATGGTGCCTTACCTCGTGCCAGGCGTTGTCATGGCAATCGGTTTTGTGACCGTGTTTAGAAATGGGATGCCAAACTTCTTTGGTCCCGCATTTCTTCTAGTTATGATCTATTATATCAGACGGCTTCCTTACGGTGTCCGCTCTACAACATCCAGTTTACGGCAAATCAAACCTTCACTAGAGGAGGCCGCTGTAAATCTTGGCGCCACACCTCTTGGCGCATTTGTAAAGATCACCGTGCCGCTTATTTTTCCTGGAATTGTGGTTGGCGCATTGATGGGTTTCATCACCGCTATCAACGAACTCTCATCGACCCTGATCCTCTACGACGCTGGAACAATCACCATGCCCGTTAAAGTCTATTTGGCGGTTCTCGATGGTGAATTTGGACTGGCGGCGGCATTGTCTACAATTTTGCTTTTGAGCACAGGAGCCTGTGTCTATGCAGTCTTCCGCTTTGCCGAAAACCGCAATTCTGCATTTATCTAGGATAACCTATGAATATTGAAGCATTTTCACGTTGCAAATACCGAGAAGCTGATCGCCCAGGCGACGATGTGCCGTTTATTTTACCAGGTATCGCAATAGGCCTGTTCGACGGTGCGACTGACGCGAAAGGAACTTTAATCAACACCACGCCTGCAGGCCGGATGGCCGCATTGAATGCCGCAGAATGCGCAGCACAATTGCTAACACCTCCCGAGAACCGCAAGCTGCCAGCTCGAGAACTTGTTAATAAACTCAGCACGCTCTATGCAAAAAGCTTTGAAAAATATTCTCTCTCGCCTCTTCCCGCGACGACACTCGCTTTAGCTATCGATTGTGGCGAAAATTGGAGATTTTTCTGTCTTGGTGATAGTGGCATAAGGATCAATGGTTCAGAGACACTGAGGCATACAAAGCTAATCGATGATGTCGCTACTTTCGCTCGCGTTGCACTTTTCCAAGACCTGTCTAAGAGGCTGCCAGATCTAGACTCTGCTGAAATGGCAGCCAGACGTGTTATTTTTTTGGGTTTTGATGATGCTGTGAAAGACGGAATTCTGGGCCGCCAACTAGCAGACAATATCATCGCCCAGACCATCGTGGCACTGAGCCTTCAAAACGAAGGTGCTATTGTTGGAGATTTTCTTGCTGCCGGGATCTGTATGCAGTATCGTTTCGCAAATGAAGTTGGCAATTCGCTTTGCTATGATGTGCTAGCTGACGGTACACCTCAAATTGGTGATTGGGTCGACGCATTGCGACCAAAAGAAGACGTGCAATCCATCGAAGTGTTCAGCGACGGATACGCCAAATTGCCAGACAACCCAACTGTTGCAGCTTGGGAGGCGGCATTTGAGGCAACTGATAGACAAGATTTCCACAGAATTAGTGAATACGCGACCGTAAAAGGAGGAACCGAGCACGAGTTCTTTGATGACAGGACCGTAGTGATCGTACAATGCCCTCGGGTTCTGTCAGACAAAACCACTTGAAATCTGACGAGCGACTTTTTAGCATCTTTGAATGACAAAACACTCTCCATTCCGCTACTTTAAAACGAACTTTTCTATCTCAGAAAAAGCCTTTACTCTTCAGGTGTTTGCTCTCGGCTATTTCTGTCGAACCTAGGTTTTTGTCCTGAATTGACTAACACCAGTTTTCATTTTCTGATTAACGAAAAAGCAAAGATTTCGATACTGACATCCGCAATAAGCATCGTACATAAGTCTGCTTACTCGAATTTACAAAATCTCACCATTTTATTACTGCTGTTAAATTAAGATACGACATCGTGGGTTGTGTGCTCCCGCAACCAAAGCAAATGACGCTAACCTAATAAGTTGGCGTTTTTTGCGTTTTAGGGCACATCTTTACTTTTATATAATTGCCGCGTTCATGGACGCTTTTAAACTTCACTTAACGCCTACCAATTCCATGTAAGTGCAAAATGCCAATAACACGGTCTTTGCCAATCAAGTCTCATCGATAGTTCGATTATAGTTGGCCAGACCTAGGTCGCTGATGTACGTTCCTTATTCCACTTACCCTTGGAGCCATCATCCCAGTGGACCTTGGGCTGTCCATGCATTAACGGTCACCTCGGACCAGTTTATTTTAGCTGATCAATTAATTCTTTCGGCCACGGATGTTCTGAACTGGAAAGATGAGCAATATGAAAACTACAAACCGCTCTGGTACTTATCTTTCCGTTCTAGTGATTTTGAGTTCAACACATCTGTTGAACGACCTGATGCAATCGCTAATCCCAGCGTCCTATCCTGTCTTGAAGGAAACATACTCGCTGGATTTTGTTCAAATTGGCATGATTACTCTGACGTTCCAGATTGCAGGCGCCTTGCTGCAACCAGTGATTGGTACAGTCACCGACAAGCATGCTGCGCCCTTTTCGCCAGTAATAGGAATGATGTTCACGCTCTCTGGCTTGGTTAACCTCGCTTTTGCCCAGACCTATGAAATGATTCTCGTCTCTGTGGCGTTGATTGGGGTTGGATCATCGATTTTTCATCCAGAGGCGACGCGGATGGCAAGGTATGCAGCAGGAAGACGTCAGGGACTTGCGCAGGGCATCTTTCAGGTTGGCGGCCAGACAGGCGGCGCGCTCGGGCCTGTGTTTGCCGCATTCATAATTGTGCCATGGGGGCTGTCTAGCCTCGCGTGGTTCGCGGTTCTAGCCCTTTTGGCAATGCTACTTTTGATATGGATAGGGAGCAAACAGCGTGAGATCAGCGCCGAATTCATGGCCTTGCGGGCGCAGCGTGAAACTGAAATCGAAATGCCGATACACACGCCTATAACCATTGGCATCGGCCTGGTCGTCCTGACCTTTCTGATGTTCACCAAGAATTTCTACGGCGAAAGTTTTAGATCCTTTTACACATTCTACCTCATCGAACGCTTTGGTCTTTCCATCCCTGCGTCTCAGTTGATGCTGTTCATCTTTCTTTTTGCAGCGGCCGCGGGCGTATTAATTGGTGGTATCGTGGGTGATCGTATCGGGCGTTACAAGATTATTTGGATTTCAGTGCTTGGGCCGCTACCGTTTACTTTGGTCTTGCCCTACGCAGATTTGCTTTGGACTGGTGTGTTGACAATTACGATAAATGTGATCATGGCCAGCGCGTTCGCTTCGATCCTGATCTATGCTATAGAACTTGTGCCCAACCGGATCGGATTGATTGGCGGATTGTTTTATGGGCTCAACTTTGGACTTGGCGGCGTCGCTGCAGCCTTCCTCGGAGTGCTCACTGAGAACTATGGCGTTGAGACCATGTATTTTATCTGCTCATTTTTGCCACTTGCGGGATTAATGGCTTGGTTTCTGCCGAGGATTGAAGAGGGCTGACATTGCCCGCTCGCTACTTATAGTTTGCATTTCAATCTTTACTACACACAAAGCCCACAGCCGTTTATTTCGGTGATCAAGTCAATGTCACTGAATCAGAAAGCCTCTGATCCGCACACCTTCAACGGCATTTCTAAGGTTCAGAGCAAAGCGCGTACTGTATTGAAACGGGTGGGCGCTGAGAGGCTGATTGCAACGCCCATAAGCTGGATTTGGATTCTAGAGCGATAAAACAGACCAAATAGAAATCATGACGACCAAAATGAGGCACACAGTCATAAAAATATTTATCTGGTTTTGCGTCCTGACCAGAAGGTTAAGTTCATTAAATTTGACGCCTGTGTAAAGCCAAATCACATAAACTGCAGATGAAATTCATCTGGAATGTAAATTCTTATAAAAAGTTGTCTGGATAGAACGCAAAGCCACTGAAAAAAGTTGTATGAATGGCATATTCTTTAAGATTTATAAATTTTAATGATACACTTGTGACAAATCCGGGCGCAGTCATTTCAATAAAAGCGATCTCTGGTTTTGCTAAAGCGTTCCGTAAAAATAGTTATCCAGAACACCTAGCGCAAATGAAGAGTAATATCGCCCGGATAAGCGGCTTGGCTAAAATGATTGTGGCTAACCCAGTGATGATCCGTCAATCCTGGTAATAGAGAAGGTTTTGCTGCCCCCGCAAAAGTGGTAAACACTGCGCCTTGTCTCTTTCTCTCGGAGCTGTACTGGCTCCAAAAGGTTAATTTAATCACGGTAGCTAAGTACGCAATTATCTTACCGCTTTTCCTACCTCTACAATCGAATTAGCTCTATAGCACACCCTATTTTTGAATATAAGTTATTGATGATAAACGATACATCAATTACCAAAGATCATAGTTTCAAATCCTACTCTTGCTGCTGCGCAACAAGAGCAAGTGCACGGATCGGAGAACCTGTTCCATTCTCAATTTTTAATGGAGCAGCTATCAGGATTGCACCTTTGGGTGGCAACTGATCCAGATTGGTTAATGACGCCAGCCCAAAACAGTTATCGCGGTGCAGGTAATTATGTGCAGGGTAAGGTGGACTGAACTTGCCTGCCATGCCTGCATCTGTACCGATACATTGGCTGCCCCAACCAACAATACCTTTAGACAACAAATAATCCATGCATTCGGTAGTTGGACCAGGGCTATGTGAACCGTCCTCATGCGGGTTGGGATCTTCGTTCAGAAACAGTTTTTCATTGTGGCTTCGCGCATCCCAATCGCTGCGCATAACCACCCATTCGCCTGGATTGATGTTTCCGTATTCCACTTCCCAAACTTTCACGTGTTCGGCTGTCAAAAGAAAATCTGGGTCCTTGGCACAATCTTTAGAACAATCAATCACGTTTACCGGCGCCATCAACCGTTGCACATCAAGGGTATCAGTATAACCATCCTCAAAATCCTTGCCAGAAATCCAGTGGTGTGGTGCATCAAAATGTGTGCCAGAGTGTTCGCCTAATTTTAGCCAGTTCCAAGCAAAAAATGGCCCATCAGCATCATAGTTGCTGATTGAGTGAATTTCTACCTTTGGCGTATTTTTGGCAAAATCTATTGGCAAATGCAGGATTGGAGTTTCAGGGCCCAGCACGGCAGTACAATCTACTACACGGATCTCCCCAGACAAAAGCATCGGCCCAAGGCTGCCCAGAAGGTCCGTAGATGATATAGGTGCAGCCTGCTGACCTGCTGATGTAATTCTTTGCAAGCCATGTCCAGCCAAGCCATGTCCAGCAAAGCGTCGGCGTCGGCGGTTCAACACTTCGGCAGTCATGTCAAAAACTGTGTCGATTGTTTCTGCCCCAGTCATGTTACCTGGTGAAAGGCGTAATAGTTGCCCACGGAAATCAACCGAAAGTCCCTCAACACCAAGCGCTCCAACAATGGCAGCTGCCTCAGCTTTGTCGGGAAAACGTAACATCACTGAACCGCCGCGTTTTTCAGCATCCCGTGGCGAATGTAAGGGTAAATCCAGAATATCCGCCCGCGCGATAATCTTGTCCACAAGCTGACGATTCCAAGCTGCCATTTCCTCATGCTTTTGCTCAGAATGCCAGCGCAACGCAGGCAAGGAAGTAATTGCAGCTACGGACCCAGGCGTACCGCTGTCAAAGCGCCGAATATCTGGAGCATATTCAAATTTGTTAAAATCCCATGAAAATGGATTATTTTGTGCGAACCAGCCTCGTCCCTCCGGGGTCAGATTTAAGGCTAGGGCTTTATCAACATACAAGATGCCCGCGCCTGGGGTTCCGCAAATCCATTTAAGGCTAGTTGAAATAACAAAATCGACCTTTGGATTCATCACATCGAATGGGATCAATCCGGCAGCCTGCGTGATATCCACACCGATTATGCTACCCATTTCACGCCCATGCGCCACAAGCGGGGTCAAATCGACTCGCGCTGACGCCGTTGATGTCACCCAAGTCAACACCGTCAACCCAACATCGCGGCCCCAGCGAGCTATGAAATCCTCTGCCTCAACCCAAGACTTCCCTTCTGTCAGCGGTACAGTATCAAGTGTAAAACCCATCTTTGGAGCTAGGCCTGCTAAAAGAAAATGCAGCGATGGAAAACAGTCGCCGGAGACCAGGACCCTTTTTCCACACAGCGACCCCTCCGGCAACGAACGTATGAGCTTGTGCATACCATCTGTCACATTTTCGCAAGTTGTGGTTGACCCCTTGGGAGCATTAATGATGCGCCGCCAGTAATCAATAAAATCCTGTCGTTTCTGCAGGACATAACCCCATTGTTTATCATTTGCAGCAGACCATATTTCGGAAAATTCAGCGGAAGCATCTGTCATATCCTGCTCTTTACCCGGATACATCCCGATGGAATGGTAAAGAAAATAGCCCCGATGTTGGGTATTGGTCAGCATGATTAATTCCGCTTCTTTTAAACGTTTTACTGTACTTGCGACGCCCTAGAAATATCACTCAATTTGGATGCTAGTCCAAATGTGATGGTTGGTCCATCCGCATAAGATGAACATAATTCACCCCAGAAATCAAAACCCAAGACCTAAATTCTGTTGATATTCAGTGTTCTCCTTTCGGATAATTTCTGGTTCAATCTGCCAAAATAAGACTCAAATAACGCATATTCAATTTTTGATCAGTATTGTAAGAACGACGACGGTGAGGCTTCATTGTTTGAGTAAATAAAGTGAACCAACTGAACCTCCTCCGACTAAAGTCGAAGGGTTCAGTGGTTTAGAGTGCCTGCCGCGCACAGTGGGATCTTTTCCGACTGAAGTCGGAGGTTTCAAACCAGATTTTTGGAAAATGAAATTCAGACAGAAAAATTAGTGAGCTGCGGTTAAGCTGTCTAAACGTGGAAGTATTTTGCAGAGAAGCTCTTTCTGCACCTAAATTTTTAAAATCATGGTCATTAGGCCATGCAAAACCGGATCAATATTTAAAATAATAATAAAGATCGCGGGAGAAGCCATTCATACCTGATGAAGACTAACGCGCCTCCGCTTGTGAACAAGAACTACAATTCCCTTCGGCTTCGCAAAATATTTTCTGCAAACACTTCTCATCCCAAAATTGTGCTCGTATGCTTCAATAGAGAGGTGGAAAGTTTGATTTTTTAATATGCAGTGGGTTGCATAGCTTAAAATTTAAACCATGGTTCAACGGAGCAGTAGTTGTAGAGGGAACGATAGTTGGGGTTAGTGCCAAAAAGACAATTGAGGGAAAGCTACAGCATCTCGCGGATCATCAAGGGCGGTTGGCAGCTGGCAGGAGACCACGGGCCTATCGTGCCTGACCGCGTGGTACAAGACATGTTTGCCTTTGTTGATGCTGGAATAACCACCTTCGATTGCGCAGATATCTACACAGGCGTCGAAGAGTTGATCGGCGCGTTCCGGGCTCAACTCAAACAGACTCATGGGGCCAACATCGCGGGGCAGGTTAAAATCCATACTAAATATGTGCCCGATCGAGACAGTCTGGGGACCCTGCAGTTTGCAGATGTTGAGAAAGTGATTGATCGATCTCTTAAACGACTTGGGCAAGAACAGTTGGATCTTGTGCAATTTCACTGGTGGAATTACGCCATACCCGGGCACGCCGAAGCGATAAGTCATTTAGAAACCATACGGAAAAAAGGCAAAATCAATCTTATCGGGGTAACAAATTTCGACGTAGAACATTTGACCGAACTTTGTGGGGTCTGTGATATAGCCTCGGCGCAGATTCAATTTTCGCTGCTTGATACTCGTGCTGCTGGGGCCTTCGCCAAAGCTGCGCAAGACAACAATGTTAAGTTGCTCGTTTATGGGACTTTGGCGGGGGGGTTTTTAACTGATGCATGGATCGATAGACCTGACCCTGGTTTTGAGTTCAAAAACCGATCCTTGGTTAAATACCGCCTCATTATCGAAGAGTTTGGCGGGTGGGATCTGTTTCAATCACTTTTGCACACCCTAAGCAATATCGCGCTGCGGCAAGGCGCGGATATTTCCACAGTTGCCATTCGTGCCATGTTGGACAACCCAAATGTCACTGCAGCAATCGTCGGTGCACGCTATGCCAATCGGTTGCCACACACATTGAGCGCTTTTAAAATTGAATTGAGCGCTGATGACCGCAACTCAATACAAGAAATATTGAAACAGCGCAAAGGTCCAAATGGGTCAGTCTTTGGTTTGGAACGCGACACCGCAGGTGCGCATGGTAGGATCATGAAATACAACCTCAACAAAGGCGACAACCGCACTATGGCTGGGGGGTCAAGTTGAACGACGTTGCTCCATTGCTTTCGGTTCGCGGAATCACCAAGCGATTTGGTGGTTTTACAGCTGTTGATAAAATGTCATTTGACTTGAAACCAGGAGCGATCGGTGGCTTGATTGGGCCAAATGGGGCGGGGAAAACCACCATTTTCAACACTATAGCTGGACTTTTACTGCCCGATTCTGGCGAAGTCATCCTCGATGGAAAGCCGATCCAAAGACTTCCACCGCATCGAATTTTTGCCTCTGGCTTAGCGCGCACCTTCCAAATTCCGCGTCCATTTCCAGAAATGTCAGTTCTAGAGAATATTATGCTAGTGCCATCAGGCCAAGCGGGCGAAGCATTTTGGAATAACTGGCTACGCCCAAATTTAGTCGCTCAACAAGAACGCGCTTCTCGCAACCGTGCTGAAGAGATCCTAGAGTTTTGTGGGCTTTCCGGTGTGCATCGCGATCAGGCAAGTACTTTGTCAGGCGGTCAATTAAAGCTGCTTGAACTCGCACGCGTGCTGATGGCCGATCCCAAAATCATCTTACTTGATGAACCCGCTGCTGGTGTGAACCCATCACTTATGAACACCTTGGTCGATAAAATTCAGGCTCTTAATACCCAAGGATATACGTTCCTGATCATTGAACACAATATGGATATGGTCATGTCAATTTGCAACCCGATCACCGTGATGTCACAAGGAAAGTTACTATATCAAGGGGATGCTGAGGGTGCGCGGCACAACCAGAATGTGCTCGATGCTTATTTGGGGGATTTACCATGAGCCCTGTGCTCGAGGCCCGCGACGTTGTGGCGGGTTACAGTCCCAATTTACCCATTTTGCATGGTGTTTCAGTTTATCTGAATGCAGGTGAGATCGTTTCGATCATCGGACCAAACGGTGCGGGGAAATCTACCTTAATTAAAGCTATCTATGGACTATTGACTGTTTCTAGCGGGATAATTGAAGTCGACGGATCAAGCATTATCGGCTTTCCCTCACACAAGCTAGTCAGTGCGGGAGTTGGCTTTGTTCCGCAAACTGGCAACATTTTCACGACACTTACGATCCACGAAAACCTAATAATTGGTGGTGCAGCGTTGTCAAAATCAGAAGCTCTTGAACGGATAGACGACATCTACACCATGTATCCGGTCCTGAAAGATCGGAGGCGCGAAAAGGCTGGAATTTTGTCCGGTGGACAACGTCAAATTCTGGCCGTGGCGCGCGCTCTTTTGACTCAGCCGAACTTGATCCTTCTGGACGAGCCTTCCGCCGGTCTATCCCCGATGGCTGCAAATGAGCTATTTGGAGTTGTGCGCGGTCTGACCAAAACTGGATCTGCCGTGCTGATGGTAGAACAAAACGCTAAGGCGGCATTGCGCATTTCAGACCGGGGCTATGTCTTAGCTGAGGGGCAAAACCGCATCGAGGGTGCAGCCAGTGATCTACTTGCAAACACTGAAGTTGGCGAAATATTCCTAGGTATGCGCCGTGGATACGGATCAAAGGGGGGCACTTGATGTTTTTACAGCACTTAGCCGATGGTATTCTCAGTGGAGCGGTTGTTTCATTGGGTGCGATTGGTCTTAGTCTCACAATGAAGATCCTGCGGTTTGCAAATTTTTCGCACTCTGAGCTTCTTACTTGGGGGGCCTATAGCGCGTTGATCTTTCTGTCCTTCGCAACATCATTTGGCGGCATGTTCGATCAAAACATTGGTCCATTCAGTTTTGGTGTTTCGCTATTGATTTCGATGGTCTTTGCTTGCTTAGTCACATTCGGGATCGCGCTGTTTTTACACCATTTCGTTTTTGAAAGGCTCAGTCGGAAAGCGGGCCACATGACGATGGTATTTGCCAGCTTCGGCGTCGCATTGATTCTTCGTCACCTCGTTGTGCTAATTTGGGGATCTGATCCAATTTATTTCTCTAACGATCTGCAGTTCGCTGTCCTTCTACCCGGGAATATCAGGGTCATGCCCGATCAGGTGTTTCTACTTTGCCTGACAATCGTCGTTGTCGTAATCCTGCACCTATTTATGACCCGCACCCGCACGGGAATCGCCATGCGGGGTGTTTCAGAAAGCCCTGATCTTGCGCGGATCAGCGGTGTGAATGTCCGCGTTATCATCAACTGCGTGTGGCTTATCGGAGCCTCAGGCGCCGCCTTGGGGGGGGTGCTCTATGGCTTGACTGTGCAACTTCGCCCCGAACTCGGCTTTGGATTGATTCTGCCCTTGTTTGCGGCAGCAATCTTGGGCGGGGCTGGCAGCCTCTACGGCGCTGTTATCGGCGGACTGATCGTTGGCATTTCAGAGAACCTGTCTGTGATGATTATTCCCACCAACTACAAACCCGCAGTGCCGTTCCTTTTAATTCTGGCAATCCTTTATTGCCGGCCCCAGGGTTTATTTGGAGAGCGTCCACAATGATCGGTATTGTCTCTTATCTTGTATTTTTCCTAATCCTGTCGCTAATTTTTGGAATTGCAGTTTTGGGACTGAACTTGCAATGGGGCTATACGGGTCTGTTCAACGCCGGGGTTGCAGGGTTCGTAGGTATTGGGGCCTATACGATGGCCATTCTTACGGGTCCGGCGAGGGATGCGGTATTTGGTGGGTTTGAATTGCCATTCGTTGTTGGACTGCTTGGCGCTATGATTGCCGCCGGCCTAGCCGCACTGTTTGTTGGCTTAATCACATTGAAGCTAAACCATGAATATCTGGCCGTCAGCACCTTCGGCATCGCAGTATCAATCCAACTTGTGTTCCTAAATTGGGAACACTTGACTGGCGGCACGCTTGGACTCATCAGTATCCCGAACCCCTCTAAAATATGGGCAGAAGGGCCATTGGCACAAAATGCCATATTTCTCTGTATTGTTTTGATCTTGGGTGGCATTATTTTCTGGGCGTTAGAACGCATTGTTAAATCGCCATGGGGACGCACGCTAAAGGCAATTCGCGAAGACGAGATGGCCGCGACATCACTTGGCAAAAACCCAGCTCGTATACGGCTGGAGTCCTTTATCATCGGTTGCATGATTATGGGGTTGTCCGGCGCGCTATATGTCTCTTTTATTGGCTATGTCAGTCCCTGGGATTTCTTACCTATCCTGACTTTCCAGATTTGGACTATGCTAATCGTGGGCGGTAGTGCTAATAATCGTGGTGCTGTCCTTGGCGCATTAATCGTTTGGAGCGTCTGGACTAGCAGTGGCTTTATCATTTCACGCGTGATTCCAAGCGAAATCCAAGCACAAGGTGGTGCGATACAGGCCATTTTGATCGGGCTGGTCCTTGTTGTAACACTTTTGATTCGACCCCGTGGCTTGATTGGGGAACAATTACACGTTTCACGCCACGCACAGCCCTAGATTGATTGTAAAATTAAAAGCACACTTTGACCGCTTTGGGTTTTGCGTGCAACATGTCGAGAGGTATGTTGTAGCATCCTCAATGTACCAACTTTAACAACTAACAAGTCTTTGGCATCACATTGCGCCATTGACGAATAAATTGGGAGGAATACATGCTTAAATCGATAAGTAAGAAGGCCTGTACTTTTGTTTGTATGGTTATAGGCTCTGCAGCCTACGCTGTGGATTGTCCAGTCAAGCTGGGTGCAATTCTGCCAGTAAGCGGGCCAATGGGACAAGTTGGTGAACGCATTTCTAACACCGGAGCTTTCGCGGTTGAGCAATTCAATGAGGCGGGCGGTGTGCTCGGTTGCCCCGTGGAATACGTGCTGCGCGATACTCAAGGCCAATCCACGGTAGGCGTCGATGCTGCAAAAGCTTTGGTTGATTTGGATGGTGTTCAAGCGTTGATTGGTGCGGTGTCATCCGGCGTTAGCCTTCCCGTTTTGACGTCGGTTGCCGTACCCTCCAAAATCACTCAGGTATCCTGTTGTTCGTCTTCTGAAAGCTTCACAGCCTTAGCAGAAGAAGGAAAAACTGATGGCTACTGGTTTCGCACCTATGCCACCAACCGCAGTCAATCTGCGATGGGTGCAAAGTTAACCGTCGACAGCGGCTTTAAGAATACTGCGGTGATCTACGTGAACACCGATTTTGGCGTCGGTTTGGCCAAACGGTTTGAAGCGGACATAGCTAAGCTTGGTGGCAACATCACTCAGATGGTCGCCTATAATGAAAGCCAGCAAAGCTATCGTGCTGAGGTGACTAAGGCTTTAGAGGGCAATCCAGATTCCCTGTTCCTCGTGGCCTTTCCTGTTGACGGTGCTACGATCACCCGTGAATGGTTATCGTTTGGTGGAACAAACAATCTGATCGTAAACAATTCGTTGCGTTCAGATGATTATTTCGCCGCCGTTGGCTCGCAATATTTGCAAAACCTACAAGGCTACGACAGTGCGCAGCCGCGCCTACCATCAGTCGACAACTTTAATGAGATGTTCGAGGCCAAATTCAATACGCCACCAAATGGTCCTGGTCTGCATTCTGTCTATGATGCTGTTACGGTTGTTTTGTTGGCGATGGAGGCCGCGGGCCAAATTACTGGCGAAAGCATTCGCAACAATATCCGTCTTGTGACTTCGCCCGATGGGACCGAAGTCTATCCTGGGCCAGAAGGGATTGCGCGTGCCAAGGAGCTTTTGGCAGACGGTAAAACCATTCGCTATGTTGGTGCAACTGGCGCACTGTCTTTCGATAAGAACGGCGACGTTCAGGCTCCTAAAATGACCTGGAAGCTGGACGGTGATAAAAATGTTGAAACTAGCTACATGACCACCTCTGAGGTCGGAGAGCTGATCAAAATGCTTGATAATTGATATCTTCTAAACAGCAAAAGAGGCGTATTTTTTGCGCCCCTTTTCTTTCCAAAGGTAGTATCAATGGTCAAAAAACGCACCCATGTTTTCAGTGGCTCAATCTATGAAGAGATGGCCGGTTATGCCCGTGCTGTGATCGTGGAGGACCGTATCTTTGTGTCCGGCACGGTTGGTATAGATTTTGCCACAGGCAAACTTGCTGATGGGGCCGCCGCCCAGACCCAAATAGCATTGGATATGATCGAAGCTGCACTTAAAAAAGCCGATTCAGGTTTGCAAGATATCGTTCGAGTGCGTGTTTATGTTCCAGACCCGAATGATGTGATGACGATCTCCACAGTGCTTAAAGACCGTCTGGGTTTTACCAAGCCGGCCAATACTACGGTCTGCGCGCCCTTAGCTGTACCCGGCGCACATGTGGAAATCGAAGTTGACGCAATCCGGGGTTCTGGCACGCCGCGTGAGGTCTAGTTTATGAGTTGTGACACAGCGATTGTTCGGATTGACCGGCCTTCCCGAGAGAGCTTTAATTTTGTCTCGGCCGCCAGAAATCTTAGTCTCTGGTCATTTGGCACTTGGTCTGTTGATATTGATGAAACTGGACTAATTCAGGGTAGGTCCATTAAAGATGGGTCATCTATTTTTGTGCGTATCGTGCCATACCCGGAACAACTTTTGATCGACTTTATGATTGGAAATGAGGCTGATTCATTAACGCCGCGAATATACATCCGCATTCTCCCGGGAAGTGCAATGGGCGGCCATGACGACGAATGTGCACTCATGATGACGGCACTCCGTGCTGATGGAATGGACGACCAGCGATGGGCGGACCTGAAGGCAGCTCATGCATTTGAAGTTAGTTTGCTGAAATCCGCTATCGAAACTGGGTATGATCACCGAAATGTTTAAAATCGAGCAAAAATCTCTGTCGGATAATCTTACGATCTCTCGTGTCATTACAGGACTTTGGCAAGTGGCGGACATGGAACGCTGTGGCGCTGACCTGGACCCAGATAGGGCAGCCGATCACCTTCAAAATTATGCAGATAGTGGGTTTGACACATTTGATATGGCAGACCACTATGGCAGTGCTGAGATTATAACCAATCGTTTGATGGCCCGTTACCCCGACCCCAAAAATCGTCCGGTCGCCTTTACGAAATGGTGCCCACCGCCTGGACCAATGACTCCTGAAATTGTTCGCGCAGGTGTGCAAGATCGTCTGGACCGTCTTGGTGTTGCCCGTCTCGACTTGTTGCAATTCCACTGGTGGAGCTTTGAACATCCAGCCTGGTTGGACGCCTTACACGAATTGAAAAATTTGCGTAAAGAAGGCTTAATTGGTGAGATTGGCGTGACTAATTTTGATGCCGCACATCTTCATTTGGCCTTGGCCGATGGCATCCCTATCCTGACCAACCAAGTGGTTTGCTCTTTACTCGACCGCCGCGCGATGGGGCCTTTGACGCAAATCTGCTCAAAGCACGGCGTGCATCTTTTGGTCTACGGCACGCTTCTTGGTGGTTTTTTGTCAGATAAATGGTTGGGCGAACAAGAACCTGCGGACATTTCAGACTGGAGTAAGATGAAATACAAACGTTTCATCGATGCAACTGGCGGATGGAAAGTCTACCAATCCATATTAAATGCCGCCAAGCAGATTGCAGACAAGCATGGCACATCGATATCAAATATCGCCTCTCGATGGGTTCTTGACCATAATCATGTTGCCGGAATTATTATCGGCGTACGCCCTGGCGAAAACGACCATCGAGAGGATAATGGTAAACTCTTTAATTTCAGCTTAGACGCTTATGATCATGCACAGTTGAACTCAGTATTACGCCACACATTGCCACTCCCTGGTGATTGTGGCGATGAATATCGCAGGGCACCGTTTCTGACGGCCAGCGGAGACCTTAGCCATCACTTGGCTGCAATTCCATCGGCATATGATACAGATACACTACCCAACCGACCCGCTGTACGCCGCGCATTTTCTGGCAGCAAATGGGAAGATATCGCTGGATATTGCCGCGCCAGGCGAGTTGGAGATCGTATTCTTGTGTCCGGTACCACCGCTACAGCCGGTGCAGATCTTGTAGTAGCTAAAGGCAATGCTGCTGCTCAGACAACTTTCATTCTGGACAAGATCATAGGCGCTGTGGCTGCGCTTGGTGGCGCTTTAGATGATATCGCACGCACCCGCATTTTTCTGAAGGATATCACAGATGCCGAAGCAGTCAGTCGTGCCCATGGTAGGGTCTTTGGAGATTTAAAACCAGCAAACACACTGCTGGCCATTGATGATCTTGCTGGCGATTATCTTGTCGAGATTGAAGCGGAGGCAATCGTAACGGATTCGGCTGAGATCTAATCTGCTGCTTTCTTGTCCCAGTAAGGCGTGGCTCTGGCATCAGGCAGCCCAGTGGTTTCTGCATGAGTGAACCTTCGTTTTTGGAGCCTAGTAACTCGGAAACGCCCCCCGCAATAAGGATCAGGACATGCGATCTCGGCGTCAGTTGACATCCAATCAGATTGGTCAGTTACCCTTTGTTTGGCTGGTAATAATGGTAATAACGCTGCTAGCGCATACATTGAAACCTCTTGTTTTTTCGAAAAAACTAGGTTCTCACCCTCAACAGTGAAAAAATCGCCTTCGATGTGCTTGCATACAGGTGTACGCCCATCCAAAACAGTTTCAATTTTAAGATCATACAGGTAGAATACGCTATCACTAGTCAACGCTATACAGTTCCTTTCTCCGACGATAAGGTCTTAATCAAAACACTGCCAAACCTTAAGGGCTCTCGTCAATCCCTTTAAAAACTAGTATTGTTCGCCCCCAGCCACATTAGTCGAACAAGCATTCTAAGACTTTAGAAACGTGCCGTATGCGGAGGCAAAGCTACGGATGCATGGGGCCATTGTATATGAGCCTTGGTCAGAAGACGGTTTTACATTTAAAATATACGTGAACAGGGCGAGAAACCCTAACGGTCCTAGTCAATGCTTCGGTGTTGTCACGGTACAAGTACTGGATAGCAGTTTTTAACCAAGGAGATTTGCTATGGTGAGCGACTATGATCGGATAAATCTGTCAAATAATAATATGAACAATTCAATCTTTGACGGTATGAACGATGCGCTGACTGAATTTAAATAATTCCCAATCGACCCCCGCACCCTTTGTCTGCCACCCGTGTTTGAAATAGCCTCTGAGATGCGCTGTAAGCCACACTGAATCCTAGGTTCAGTGAACCGGTCTACTGGAAAGCACCGTCATCTCTACCTGCAAAGCCTGAGCTGGCTATATTTTGCTAATTAACATTTATGGCTTATGGCCTATGGCAAATTGCAGTTGATGGAAGTATCGGTTCCGGACACCAAACAAAAACAGACTGTGCAGAAGACTTGCCAAAGTATCACAACTAAAGCTTTTAAGCTGTGCCAGAAGCCAATCCTTCATTGCACAGTTACTCGCTTCCCCAAATAAGTCGCCAGAGCGGGAGGAGGGTTCGCCAATAGGTCTGGAGTGGAGACCGGTAGGCTTACCTGTTCATCGCTTACTAGCAAGGTTTCATGTGCAATCCGCAGAGCATCCTCTGGATTGTGAGTTACCATCAAAACAAGGGATTTTCGCTCGTGCGCCAAAATTTGCAGCAAATCAAGCATATCATTTTTTAAAGCTGGGCCCAACGCGTTGAATGGTTCATCAAGCAATACAATGGGCTTATCTTGCAGCAGAACCCGGGCTAGTGCCACCCGGCTTTGCTGACCTCCAGACAATTGGCCGGGCTTGTAATCACCAAACCCTTCTAGACCCACCCGCATAAGCGCCGTAAGAATCTTTTGACGGGTGCTTTTAGTTAAAGTTCTGTGTTGTGTGACGGCCAAAGCAATATTTCTTTCCGCCGTTAAGTGAGGGAACAGATTGTTGTCTTGAAACAACATTGCCATCGGCCTATCGGCCGGCTTCCAAGACGTTATATCTATTCCTTGCCAGCTTAAGGTGCCCGATTGCACCGGCACAAAGCCTGCCAGAGCAGCTAATAAGGTTGATTTACCCGCACCTGACGGACCCATAACGGCATAAATTTTAGGTGACAAATTAGGCACTGACGCCAACAGGTTAAAGGCGCCCTGCTGCAGCCTTAAATTTAGCATATTAAGCATTGCGCCGCCCCCAAAAATCGAAAATCCAGAAAAAACTGAAACTCAGTATCAGTAATAAACTTGCACATCCTGCGGCTTGTTCTGTCCGGTAAGACCCCATTAATTGGTAAAGCTTAAACGGTAAAGTGGCCCGATCTGCATCGCCAAACAGTGCAATCACGCCAAGGTCGCCAACTGAGAGAGCTGCTGTCAGACCAGCCGCGAAGCCAAGTGGACGGCGTAACCGGGGCCAAACCACCCAACGTACCCAGCTCCTATAAGAAAACCCTAAAGATAGCGACAATCTACTAAAATTAGAAACAATCTTGATCATTTCTGGGCGCAGGATTCGAACGGCAAATGGCAGTGACATCAACGCATTAACACAAAGTGTCACTATCAAACTGATATCAAAGGGGTTCAAAAAAGGACGCGCTATTAAAAATAAGCCAGTTCCAAGTAAAAGCGGTGATACTGCTATCCCCAGAGTGGCCAGCACTTCACCACTACGGCTCAATAAGCAAAGAGCAAGCAGCAGACACAATACAGTGGCCCCCAGAGCAATCAGCACCGAGCGCAAAGCCGCCATCCATACTGCTACAGGCAAACTGCTTAAATTGCTTAGCCCATTGGCCAAAACCAAAAGCAACGGTATGCCTAAGAACATCAGAGCCAGAAAAATCGCAAGAGTGTCGTGAAATTTCTGAATAACCGATCGCGCTTCACAATCAATTGGACGATCAAAACCGATACCCAACTGGTCCTCATGCGCCATTCTCAGCGCTAAAATTGCGGCACTTAGTGAAAGGCCTAATTGAATCAGACCCAAAAGTGCGACTTTTGCGAAATCAAGCTCAAAGCGAAACGCCTGATAAATTGCAAGCTCCAAAGTTGTTGATTTTGGTCCTCCACCAAGTGTCAAAGCCACAGCAAAACTTGACAAACAAATCACAAAAATCACCGCAAAAGCTGATGGAAGCACCACTCTTAGCATTGGCCATTCTATCAAACGAAATCTGGCAGATGGCGTCAACGCGAGATGTTGGGCAAGTCGAAACCGCTCCTGTGGAATTGTCGCCCAGCCCAATAAAATCAATCGCGTGGCAAGAGGTAGATTAAAAAATACATGTGCTATTAAAACCCCGTGCAACCCATAGATTGAAAAGCTACCCATTTCTAGACTGCGGAGAGCAGCGTTCAACCATCCATTTTGACCAAACACCGCTAGCAGGCCGAGAATTGCCACAATAACAGGTAATATAAATGGAGCCCCCATCAGTTTAATCACCAACCTACGCCCAGGAAATTGCGTCCGCGACAAAGCTCGAGCCACAGGCAGTGCCAAAAAGCAAGATAGCAGCGCCGATAAAAACGCTTGCAAAATCGTGAAGCGCAATGCCGCCCATTCTGCAGGCCCTAAGCTGGCAGACGCGTCGGCCTGACGCCAGACCGCAAGCAGCGGCACTATCACAAAGCTACAAAGTAATGTGCCTGTGATTATTGAGAAAGAGCGCGGCGCCATTCTTCAATCGCTTCTTTGCGGAGATTTGCCGCATCCTCTTCTGAATAAAACAAAACGTTTTCTGGCATTGACAGCTCTTGAAATCCTTCTGGCCACTTGTTTTTTGGTAACGCTGACGGCAAAGACCAATTGCCCTCTGGGATTAGGTTTTGAAAACGCTCCGTCAAAATAAAGGCCATGAATGCATTGGCCAAATTTGGAACATCGGTTTTAGCGACTTTTGCCGCTAATTCTACCATCAAATAATGGCCTTCGGGAAAAATAGCAGCCTTTTTGG
>Ga0206130_10003283_pt1 | contig 21410 bp, 20 predicted proteins | sample Helgoland_Spring_9_FD_148637 | JGI IMG/M metagenome (GOLD analysis project Ga0206130, IMG submission 148637) | Pelagic subsurface seawater microbial communities from Kabeltonne, Helgoland, North Sea - Helgoland_Spring_Bloom_20160512_1 | ecosystem: Environmental > Aquatic > Marine > Epipelagic ... | reverse complement strand
GCAAAGATTTAACCGTTGGCGAAAGAGCATTCCTTAGCGATTTGTCTGTTAACTTGAACCTTGATGTGCTGGGTACCTCCAATATGGGCGATGTTAACACAAATAACCTATCTACCGCTGGCCACAATACTATTAGCAAAGATTTAACCGTTGGCGAAAGAGCATTCCTTAGCGATTTGTATGTCAACTTGAACATTGAAGTGCTGGGCGCAACTATTTTGAGGAGTGATCTCAGCTTAAATAATAGATTATATGTTGGCGACAACGCCACAATTGCTGGCGATTTATCCATTAACAGCAGTCTTTATGTCTCTGGCGATGTTTCGTGGAACTCCGCCAACATTGCCAACGATTCTATCCCTCAATCTGCCATTATTGGTGGTGTCGGTAGCGACACGTTTACTAACGATGTCTCTATGAACAAAGGACTTTATGTAGGTAAAAATATACTAATCAATGCCGAAGAAATTGAATATTTCTCGATCAATACACTTCCTACTACTTTCACTGGCAGTTTTCCACGGGCACAAACAACATCGAGACTCACTTATACACAAACTGTGTCAAGTTATACCGGAAGTGATTGGTGGAAAAATGGAGATTATACTATTGTCGGTACATCAAATGAAGGAGTATCTTATGATGGCGGCAATAATGGAAGCAGTACATCTAACCCTGAAAATATGTTCAATACTCGTACTTATGGAAGCGGCGATGCCGGTTCTTATTGGATCACTGCAAGGTCGGTTATAAACCCTCTTTCCTATCTAGATGCCGATGGTAATTCTCAAACCCTTACTGCGACCACACATATGGAATGGGTATCCATACAATTTCCGTTTGACTTTAATATTACCTCATTTAGTTTTTTCCAAGGCTCTGGAATACCAAAGTACGCAGATGTCCTGGTAGAATATCCCGATGGGAATCTTTATTTGATTCATACAGCAACGGTGAATACTTCAAACGATCGATGGCAAACAAAAAGTGTAAGTATTCCTTCTCACGATTATTACGGTTCTAAACTGTATTTTTCATTTAGAGATGAAGGAACGGCGTTTGGTGTTCGAAACTTTGAATTAGCTAGTCTTAAAATTAACGGAACAGTTAAAGTAGTAGATACACTATTAGTTGGATTTGAGACAAATCACCTAAGTATTTTCAATGGTGATATATCGCTGAATGGAGATTTATATGCTGCAGGGAGTGGGGTTATAGATGGCGATATAAGTTTGAACCATAGATTATATGTTGGGAACAATGCCACAATTGCTGGCGATTTATCCATTAACAGCAGCCTTTATGTCTCTGGCGATGTTTCGTGGAACTCCGCCAATATTGCCGACAACTCCATCCCTCAATCCGCGATTATTGGCGGGGTCGGTTCCAATGACTTTTCTGGGTTAGTGAGTATGGCGGACGATCTCAGTGTGAACAATCGGCTGTTTGTTGGAAACAATGCCACAATTGCTGGCGATTTATCCATTAACAGCAGCCTTTATGTATCCGGCGATGTTTCGTGGAACTCCGCCAATATTGCCAATGATTCTATTCCTCAATCTGCTATTATTGGTGGAGTCGGTTCAAATACGATGACTGGAGTAGTGAGTATGGACAGCGACCTCGACTTAAATGGCCGTCTTTTTGTTGGTGGCGACGCCACAATTGCTGGCGATTTATCAATTAACAGCAGCCTTTATGTCTCTGGTGATGTTTCGTGGAACTCCGCCAACATTGCCAATGATTCTATTCCTCAATCTGCTATTATTGGTGGAGTCGGTTCAAATACGATGACTGGAGTAGTGAGTATGGACAGCGACCTCGACTTAAATGGCCGTCTTTTTGTTGGTGGCGACGTTTCATTAAATGGGCGGTTGTTTGTTGACAATGATATAACACTTAATGGCATTACCACAGTAAATAGAGGAGTTGCCGGCGAATACTCTAGTAATGTTTCAAATTTCCCATCCGATCTGGTGTCATTTTCACTTGTACAATATACATTAGGAGAAACCAAAACGAATACATCGGGAGAGGTTTTGGTTCTAGGTGATTATTCGTGGTCTACTACCACATATGGCGACGGGAACAATAATATGAAGTTGACATATCAATTAAGAGGGTATACCGGCAGTAGTTATTCGTATGTTGTTAATAACGGAGTCGGCTCGGGTACAGTAAACCAAATAACCTACGCAGAGGATTCTAGTTCTAATGTACTAATTACAGAAGGTACTGGTAGTCAACATTGGATCCGACTTACCGCACCTAGATTTATGGTCGTCGGTAAGTTGCGATTTGCTACCTCGACTGGTAATGATTTAAATAAAGTTCCCAAAAACGTATACATCGTAGGAACGGATGAGTACGGAGATAAACGTTTATTAGGATCAAAACTTGAAGCCGATTTAATGTATCAAACTACATATTATATTGATTTACTAGACACCCCGGTATCTGACGTTTATTTTATATATCAAACAAGAGGAAACTATAATGCGGTTGAGTTTCTTGATTTTCAATATCATGATGTCGTACTTCAAGAGACACAGGAAGTAGCAGGTCTCATTTCAGACGCGATCAGTACATTCAATAAGACGGTCACTATTAATGATGATTTATATGTCAATGGTAATTCTTATACCACAGGCACAGCGACTTCAAGTGATGACCGTTTGAAACACAACGAAGAATCAATCATAAATGCGCTAGACACTATCAGAAAATTACAACCGAAACATTATTACAAAACAAAGGAATTATATGACGCAAATCATAGTTTTGAAATTGATGGGTCGGGAAATATAATAGATGCTAGTGGAAATATGATTCATTTACCCAAAGAAGATGGATTTATTGCGCAAGAAGTTGAAAATATACCCGAATTGAATTTTGCGGTACACATCGGCTCTGAAACAACGCCATATGCGCTGAATTACAATAGTATATTCACCCGCTCAATTAAAGCAATGCAAGAATTAGACGCCGAATTACAAGCAGAAAAAGCCAAAGTATCTGTTTTAGAAATACAGCAAGCAGACGGTTTGACCAAGATGGCATTATTAGACGCACGCATAGCAGCATTAGAAAATCCATCTACCTGAGTTTTCTTCTAATATTATCACCATTCGTCATTGAATAACATATGTATAATGAAATAGTATACATATATTAACGTGTTCCGGTAGCACAAAGACATTCATTTTCATCAGTAGTAGTTCTATTTAATTTACATTTACACCATAACTCTTTTGCATTTTCATTTGTGTTTTGCTCATTCCAATTCAACGGTTGATCATTGCACATTCTACCTACGTGTGCTACACGATTCGGTCGCGACGATGTTCCATTGCACAATAAAAAGGCTGGGCAATTTGAAGTATTTCTTTCCATATTAAATATTAATTGTTTTGTACTAGGAGTAATTTTGCGATAACTTATATTCGTAGACAATATTTCATTTTCTAGTTGGAATTGTTTATATCCGATATATTGACTAGCATCATAGACTGGGTCTTCTGTGCTATCTAAATTCAATACATTTGCTATTTTTTTTCTTCTTAAATAATCACTTTGCGACATTTATATAATAATCATACATTATTGTCTCTCAAAATGTTTTTATTTTCTATAAAATGTTTTACAATTTTATATGAATAAAATCCACTTATTAGTCCAATTGTAGTTCCAATTATTATTTGTTGAATAGTATGTTTTCGATAATTCCAACGCTGAAAGGAAGTGAATATATAACTTATTACGCCAATTAGTAAAACTAAATTTGTTCTTTTTACATTATAAAGATAAGCAAGAGAATAAGAAACAGACTGTGCGTGTCCAGATGGCATCCCATACACATCCTCATAATTAGTTGCCTCAGTGGGCATATTAATACCACCGTCTGGCCTTGGTTGCTTCAAAAATAACTTTACGAGTTGATTGATTGATAAATTAACAAAGAAAAAAAACAGATATCCATATAAATATTGAGATTGATTCAATAAAATAAATATACTGTATAATGCTAGCAACAATGGTCCATAATAACCAATTATATCTAATGTATAGTTAGATGGTACAATGGTCATTTGTATTATTATTATTATTATTATTATTACACATTTTTATTTAACTTCCATCATTTTCCGATGTTGGTTCTAATTTGTTTAGTTGTTCGCAAATTAACGAAAAAGACCAATTTGCATTATTCAAATCGACGTTGTTTCCACGATCACTCAATAAGCGTACAGACATTCGTTGTATATTTACTGGTCCAAAATAACTTCTTTCTTGATTTTGTAGTGTACCTCCAAATTCTACAAAGGACGCACCGTTGGTTAATCCGCTTGTTTTTATAGGAATTAATCCAAAAACATCTGTTGCATAAGGCCCTGTGCCATAACTTTTCGTGCTTATGCTCGATCCGATAGAATCAGTATTGCTACTAGAGTTTGCAATTTCATTAGCCGCATATATTTGTTTTTCGGTTAATCCTGCAGTATTGTTATAGACTAGATCTCCGGATACTGGATCGCATAAAAAATCAGACCGATTTGCATAACTCGGTAATGGTATTCCGGTATCCGTACTAGTAATAGTAACTAGACCGTCATTCAGTCGGTTTTGGTTAAAATCGTCTAAACATAGCAAAAAATAATTGAATAAATTGGTACTTACTCCGGTGTCTCCTCTGATTATTGATTTCGCTAACGCGGTATCGTACCCAGTTTCTAGATCATATGCAGTGAAATCGCGAAATCCCATTATCCACCCAATTGTTGTATCCCAAGTTGTATTTTGTACACTACTTGCGCCAGTAATACATTTTGAAAAACTAACTTGATCATAAAATACCAAATTGTAGTTGCGCGCATCATATGTTCGAATTATATTTGCATTTATTTTAATGTATTTTTCGGCGTCGCTTCTCTCTACTATACTAAATAGGGTGGCTGAGCAAGAAGGTAAGCTGATTAATGTATTGATTTGCGTATTTATTTCTTCGATTAAATTTGTACTTGTATATACGCCAGATGCGAGTGTAATCACTATATTATTTTCACCATTGGCGCTATACACGCCTTCTTCAAATCCAATAAATGAAAAGGTATCGTTTATACCTGATTCTATTGTTAATGTATTATCTAACAAAATAGTAGCTCTTGCAATTATTAGAAATGCTCTATTTGAAGTCATTTCACCAATAACTTCGTTATCTGCATTATATACAAGAGTTGATCCAATTATCGGTATTTCTATATTCATGCTATATGCGACGTCGGTTTGCAACAAATCAATAAATAAATTTTTTTTCCAATTATCATTAACTGTATCTATAAGTTGAACACTGAAACTCTTAGCCACTAATTTTTTCGTTATATTGATATTAAAGTTAATGACGTAGCTACCATTAATAAAACTACTTGTTAATGCTGTCCCGGCAAATATATTTAAACCCGAAATTGGATCTATATAATTTGTTAAAATTATATTTATTTGTGCTTCAAATTCGGGATAACTATTAAACGAATAATCTTGATCAAAAACTATTACATATGATGTATCGCCTTCGTTTCCATTTATCGTTCCCGTTTTTGGATTAATAGTACAAATAATTGTTCCTTGTAATACATTTACTCCTCCTGCATTCACATTTGCAGTATATGTTTGTGTTAGATCTGTTAATATATCACTCGATAAATCAGTACCGTCATTATTTTTTAATAATATATTTGTTTTGAATATACTACCTGTTAAATCCATTTCATACATCGTTTCATCGAATGTTCTGTTTATATCCAAATACAAATGAAATTTGTCTTCGTTGATGTACGCAAGCGTCCCACTTGGGTATGTTTCCGTAGAACTATCAAAACTATAATTACTTGCCGGGCTATTTAATAACGAATGACCGTATGTAATCTGATAAGACGTATCATATGTTCGTATAGAGTCATTGACTACATCAATGAATTGAGTCAATGAATACCCATCCCCTGTAGAATTTGCTATATTTAATGAAATATTATTTATGTTATTAATAAAACCGGGTTCTATGCATGTTATATCAATATGGGGGGTTTGCTCTACTACATAATTATCAGTTTGTAATATGGGAGATACTTCTGAATATATTTCATTCAGTTCATTGTATGACGCGTCAAATCGAAAACACGAGGTTCCTCCTACCCAAATATCTGAGGAATCGGGAAATATGACGATTGTCTTATTTTCTTTATTCGAGTTAACGTTATCTCTGGCAAACTTCATTTTTAGTTGAATATTAGAAGTCAAAGAAACAAACTCATTATTATTCGTATCTATATTTTGACGAACAATGCTAGAATCATATAAACTGGTTGTTCCCTGTATTTGACTATTCAAATCACTTATTAATTCAGTACGCGTATATGTACCATCAACTAATGAAAACTGAATACGAGCAGATAAATCAACAACCGAACTACTACTATATGGAAATGATCCCGAATATTGTATTACATTCAAAAAATTATTTGTAGAATTAATTGTAAAGGTAGCATTGCTATCTGTACTTAGTTCGGTATCCTCTAAAGAATAATAGTTGGGCGAATGCAATACATTCAAAGAATAGGCATTCGTTTGAAACCCTAAATAAGACGCTATCGTTTGGTTTCTATTTTGAGATTCTTGGTATGGGCTCTCCCACGAAGGAAATGATAAATAATAACTACTCTCGTTAAATTGTTTTTTGATGTCAATATTGAATTTTGTTAATGATGTATATGTATTGTAAACAATTGCGCTATTTACTATGTCTGCGTCTACTGTCGTCGATTTAGTTTGTATGGCTTCGTTGACATGGTCTATTAATTCTTGCGGTTTATAATTACCAGGCTCAATTTCAATTTGTATATCGTGGTTTGAATTATCAATTCCCGCCGTTTTTCCAGTTAAAAGGAAAAAATTACTGCCATAGCTTTTCCCGATGGTATACCACGTATATGGGATTTGTACAGAATACAATTTCAATGATACAACATCCTTTAACGGTTCCGATAGATTGAACGTAAATTCGGTGGAAAGTGTTCGTTTGTCCGACCGGTATTGACTGTCAATACTCACGATTCGCTTCGTTGTTTGTTTCAAAATTGGATTCAATTTCCCCTTTGAATATGCTAACTCAGTAGTGTATAGCACATTATCATTATTTGTCGGGATATCTGTGTTTACCAATTCTTGGTCTTCGCCGTTTGACACCACATCTTCCTCCGTCGCTGCAGTTATATTTTCAAAGCCCTCGATTCGGTCGGATCCATTTTCATCACCACCTACGACTGCTGCGGTTTCCTCAGATTCATCGTCGTGAAAAAAACGTTCGTACACATTTTCAAAAAATCCACTCAACCGTTTTCCGGATTTTGTGTTGGTATTTTCATACTTATGAATCATCATTAATATCTTTGCCTCTAATTCTCTATCGCTTGGATTAACTAAATCAAGAATTTCATACAATTCATCTTCTGTATATGAAGATATATCATATAAATCATTTTTTGCCATACTTCTTATAATAACATTATACAAACATTTATATTTTATTTGCTGTAATTATTTTGTAGGACTGATTTAGTATTCTTTTCTAATAATCTTTGTTTGAACATTTTACTTATAAAATCCACTAAATTTATATTGTTGCTGCATTCTAATAGCGTTTCGATTGGAAACCCGGTTAATCCGTACCCTCGTTTCATATGTTTGTTCCCTTTGAAACATAAATATTCCAATGCGGCGAATACCGTATTTTCTTCCGCTTCCATATCTTTTCTATCAATTCTTTCACTACCAATATACGAATATCGGTTATAACTTCCGTTGTTATAAACACGATTGGCGTTGTAGCGGGGGGAATTTCGTACCATACCAACCCCCATTAATTTGTTTATATCATTGTTCATTTCCAATACAAACAAAATAGAATTGTCCGGCACAAGAGACGATATCGGACACGGTGAACAATATATACAAGATACATCTATTTTGGATCTATAATATATATTTTCGCTCCACGTTTCATTCGAAAATCTAGTTGTTATCAAATATTTAGTTTGTAATTTCTTGTATAGCTTTATTTGTTTTTTCCGAATAACATCCGTTAACCTGATTTTGTAGTTTGTTGTCATAATTTATGTGCTTGATATCGCGATGGGTATCATCAATTTTTATAATTTTAGACTGCTTTTATACACATTGGTAAAAATAATAAAATATATTTCTCTGTATATTTTATTATGGATAATATGTATGATGATAATTATTCTGGCAGTAGCACAGATGATCCGGTTATTATAGAGATTAACGACGAAGAAGTGCCTATTTCTAATATTAATGACGAAACTGTACTTATTTTAGATTTGCAACCAGATACTCCCTTTTTATTAGATGACAATGACAATTTTTACCAACAATATATTCGATGCGATAGTCCAATTAGTACTTCAAATTACGGTAGTCGGTCGGCTAGTTGCAACTCCAGCGATATAGATGATTCTCAACATAATAATACACATTCGAACAAAAATGAACACGCCAATCAGTCTTTTTCATTGGAAGACATTGCAAATATGACTCACAATAATCTTGCGCAAGTTATTAATAAAACTAGCAAAAGACATTCTCACTATAAAAAATTAAATATTCAAGACATTGAGCGGAAAATGGATAAATATTTTTTTACCGACGATGAGGATAGTCGCTATACTACGGATATTGATATTCTTACGACTTATATGAAAGGGCAAAAAAATGTGTATATTCAATCAAAACGTATCTGCCAATGGAAATATAACTTCTTGATGATTCCACCCCTTGCCATTACGTGTTTTATCACGATCGCTACTCCATTCATCGGGTGTGGCGACCAACAATCTACAATCGTTTCAGGATTGAATGCATTGGCTGCATTTTTCATTTCTATGATTAATTTTTCAAAGATTGAGTCGTCTACGCAATCGTTTTTTCAACTAGCTAATCAATACGATAAATTAGAAACCTCGTTGGAAATAGTGAACAATAAATTGATGATTATTGACGACGAGAGCGAAAAAAAACAAATAGTACTTGAAAAATTAAATGTAATTGAAGAAAAAATTATGGAATTCAAAGATACCTATATTCAACTCATACCTGAAGAAATTAAAAAACTATTCCCCATTATTTGTCATATTAATGTGTTCTCTTTTATCAAAAAAATGCACATTTGCAAACAAAACATACTTTCGAATTTACGAGACGTCAAAAATGAAATTGGGTTTATTCTTCATAAATGGAAAAAAAAAAAAGATATTCAAACTGATGAAAACAAGGAGTTTACTGAATTTCAATATGAGAAAGAAAAAACACGCATCGGTTATTTATACCGGATTAAGGATATAATAAAACAAGATATTATGGAATATAAAAATGCGTATTCACATATGGATGATATTTTCACGCGCGAAATAAAAAGTGCTGAAAATACTATGAATCGTTCGGGTATATGGTATTTATGTTTTTGGAATTATTATAATAAAAAAATGGATTTGAATCACATCAGCCCGTTTATGCGAAAATACTTTCATTATATTTTTACGGAAGACTAGGTTGCCAATACAATCTTCCAATACCACGGCATATCATATACTATCTTGACGGATCCATTTTCAGACAATTGATGCTGCACATACAATGATTCATTTGTTTTTTCATAAGACATATTGATCAATATTCTTTTTTGACTCGAATCATTTTTATGTGGTATTTCTATCATTTTTTGGATGTATCCTATTTTCATAGAATTCAGGATATCTTTTATATATTCCTTCGAAGTCGAGCTCGGTATACGAGGGATACATAAACACACTTTTTCTTTCATTAATTTATATTGGGTATATTGGGTATATTAAGTATTTGATAAAATATATCAATTTTATCAAATAAATACTCCCGTAGAGCATTGCTGTTTCGAGTAATATACGTTTTAGTTGAAAATAAAATGAGGGAGGCACAGACGTTCGAAATTAATATATCCAAGTCTTTTTCCTCACTACGCGATTAGACATAGCAAATGGTCAAAATGGAATTATACCCGAACGACCATCTTCTATGTGTCTGTTATTGAACAATCAATATCAGAATTTTTATGATTTATGATTTATGATTTATGATTTATGATTTTCATTCAATCGTATATTGGGTTATTAAATGCTGTTTCGAAACTTAATGGCAAACTATTTAAATCGGTTTACATATTCTAACGCCTATCTCTTTTAAATTCTTTCTCCCGCTTATTCTTATATGTTTGATTTATCATATTGTTGTCTTTATTAAATATAATATGTCCAGTGGTAATGATGCAATTGATTTAGGCACAACCGAAAACCACCCCTCCTGGCTATTGCAAGAAGAACGGTTGCAAAATGTAGATTCTGTGTTTGACACGGAACCTATGAATTCACTCTCTTTTCAATTTATTTATATCAACACACACGATTATATCGATAAAATAACCTGCCAAGAAGAAACGTTGACCATTACGAACGGGGGTTCCTACTTACCAAAGGAATCTCTTATTCATATTATCGAACAACACAAAATTAAAACAACTACCGCGAAATATAAATTAGAAGATGTATATTTATGTAATTTTGACATTCTACCCTCTAATATTCACGACTTTACGTTTTCATATACCGACGAAACCAACGCAACTAGATATATGAAAGAAATTAGTCCAGTTGATGATGTTATCATTCAACCGTCCACCTTTTTATTTCACGATATGAATACAATGTATGTCATTTATAGAGAACAAGAAACGATACGGCCACGCACACAAACCAAGTCCATATTGAAATCATCTTCCGACGGGGATAACCCGAATGGTAAAAAAGTAAGGAATACAAAAAAGGTTCGTATATCAATGAATTATAACCTGCACGATAAGAACAGCAACATATCTAACAAGCGAAGAACCAAAAAAAAAAAAGGAATATAAATGTCCTACTAATATGCAAAACAATATAAACCTATTTGTCTATATTGTTGAACCACATGTTTGAAACTAGTTTACATTCTCATTTCAAAGATGAAATTTGCTGGGTGTTTTTCCAATTGAATAGAAAAGAAACCGACTTCTGTTTTGACGAATTATTTACCAGATTAAAATTTTGCCTGCTTTCTATCAAGAAACACATAGATGCCGATCCATCTAGTGAATATTCTATATATCTACACGTTTTATACAAGTGTATTGGGTTTATGCGAGATAATTGCAATGGACTCGGTGAACAACACACGTCTTATGTATTTATTTACGCATTTTACGACACGTTCCCTACATTGGCTCTGCGAGCCATTCATACTCTCATTAATACCGGGTCCATTACCAATCCACACTATTATTTTGGGTCCTGGAAAGACCTGAAACAGTTATGTCATTATGTATACAATAAAACTGACAAACCGGATCACGAAATCATCGGCGAATGTGTGAAAATAATGAATGCACAACTATTGCGCGATTTGGAAACTTGGAAGTTCTCTGCGAATTGCTTTTCAAAACTACATATATCTAATGTTGCAAAGTTTATTCCCCGCGAAAAATCAAAACACGGATGGTTGTTTGATATATTGGCAAATCACTGGGTTCACTCACATAAACCTTATATTTTCAAATTTGTTAAAAATGTCGTGTCCTCCAAGCGGGCCACGCTGAAAGCCAAAGGCATATATCGCAAACTTGTATCTTATTTAAATAAATCATTGCAAACTACAGAAGTGTCCTTATGTGCTCGTAATGTATGCGATTTGAATATTGAATCGGTATCCTGTCATACGGCAAATCAACATAAAAATGTATTCCTGCAATTAACTAACCCCGATGTAGAAGTGCACCCGCTACTCTCTACGCGATTTAAAGAACATTTTCAAAAAAATAATGGCGATAAAATACCTAGCGCGAATCTGCATTTTACCAACGGAAGTTCATTTGCAAAATTACCCATTTTCACAATTATTCAATATGCTATGCACGTCTACGAACAACCTGAACAATCTTATTCATTGAATCATTTACTTTTTATAGATTCGATTTGGAGAAAGTCCTACCTTCGGCAAATCAGTCGAATTAACAAACTTCACATTATTCCAGTGATTGACGTTTCTTATGATATGAGCCAATCTTCACTATACAATGCGATTGGATTAGGCATATTACTGTCTTATATGAGTCTATATAATAATAGAATTATTGCAGTTGACCAACAACCATCCTGGATATCGTTTGACCCAAATGCGCAGATTACATCAATCGTGTCCACATTTATGGATTCTATTTACAATATGCGCAACACAAAGGCAAACTTCGAAAATGCGATTTTGCTTATAATTGAAGGGTTGAAAATGCAACAACATTCTCCTTCTATGCAAGATATCAACATTGTTATGTTGAGCAATTTTACCAATTCCGCGGCCAATGAAACAAATATCGAGGCTCTATTTGCACAACACGGATTTACCTATTCTCCAAAAATTGTATATTGGAATGTTAACGAATCCGAGCACGTTCACGTTCCGTGTAGTCATAATAGTACACGGTCAGTTTGCGTATCCGGATATTCGACTTGCCATCTTCATTCGTTTCAACAACTGAGGTCAGATACGACATATGACTACATTTTCAATATTCTTTCTCAAGAAAGATTTGCGCGTTTCGATAATTATATAAAACAATTATTGAATTAGTGATTATCGTACACCGATAACCTTTGTTTTTCTTCATCGGTTATTTCTTGGAAATATTCATTGAAATTTTTGTATAGGTCATCTATGTATTCTTTTCTTTTTGGCGGCGTACTATAAATAATATTTGTTAAACACTCTTCCAATTTCATTATTATACTACTTTCTACATTATTAAAATACTTCTTACATAATTTTAAATAACATACGCTCAATGAATATACATCCCAGGTTTTCACATTTTCGTTCTCAAAAAACTTCGAAAAAAACTTTTTGTACGTCATCGTTGGGGCACCGGATCGACCTAACCACGTATTGATATAAACTCCGAATTCATCTTTGGTTGTCTTTAATTTGAGCTTATCTATGAAATTGTGTGATGCAAAATTTTTATCAAAGTATTCAACCATAAATGTGTCCAATATTTTTCTCTCCACGGGTAAGTTCAATAAAATCTCAGTATCCTTTTGCAGGTTGGTATTTTGGGCTATGATATAACATATCAATTGTATTTCTATACACCAAGGATAATATAAAAGCTCACTAGTAGCAAATATTTGCATTACATATTCTTGAAATTCATTGTTATTGGGGTCTAACCAGCCGGTTTCAAACGATAACCCAAAATCAATGAACACTGGCGTTCCAGAATCACGGCATATTATGTTATTTTCTTTGATATCGTAATGCACAACGTCTATATCGGCGAGTTGTTTCAGTCCACGCAGGGAATGACGTAATCCACGAATCATTTTTTCTATTATTTCATATTTATTCTTTCTTCCATTCATATTTTCATAATACACTAGTAAATCATGTTCACCTACATACTTCATTTTACTCATTTGCAAAGGAGTTTTTTTCGACAAACCCTCTGCAATTATATTGCATTCGTTCATTTCTTCATTCATTTCTTCATTCAATGTTTCAATCTTCACCGGACAATCCTCCATTACCGGTGAAAAATATTTTTCATAATCATCTGACAACTCATTGATGATTTTTTCTCCTATCTCCTTCTCATTTTTACTTATGTCATTGGTATGTTGGATCTTTGTTATTGTATCTTCTTCGCTTACCATACCCACACACGTTAATCCGGGTCTGAAAATACATCCATATGTTCCTTTTCCTATTAGTTTTGGCTTGTTTGTATCATTCTTGTTCAAAGACATACTATCTATTCTATTATACATTTACTTTGTATATTATTTATTATCTGTATTTGTTTTTGTTTTTGTATATTTCACATAATAATACCTTTGTTGGGTTTTTTTACTAGTATGTATTATTGATTTTTCACTTTCTGTGTAAAAATCTTTTTCTAGATCATTTACTGTAAATGGACTGTACACATCATCTGGTCTTTGCTCTTCATTTAACACTACGGTCAAATATATTTCTGTATAAAAGGGGAAAAAAATTTTGTATATTTCAGCACCACCGATAACAAAGACTTTTCTTTTTTCGATATTCATATTTTCTAGTAATTCACCTACTTCATTTTGCGCACAGTAAAATACATCTTTTTGTATTTCCTCTTTGTACTTTTCGGGATCCCTTGTGATAATAATATTTATTCTATTCTTTAATGGCCCGGTTGGTAGGGATTCAAATGTTTTACGTCCCATTATCACTACATTATGTTCGGTTAATTGCCTAAAATACTGCAGATCTTCAGGTATATGCCAGGGTAGCTTGTTATTTCTACCAATTACGTTTCTTTTATTCATTGCCATTATTCCAATATATGAAACCATACTACAGTTTTAATATATAATCTAAGTATTGTTATATATTTTACTGTAAAAATATATAAAGATGTTATTGTTGTATATAGTGAAGTCATTCCATTGTATATATTGTTGATGATTGTTAGTTTGTGCTTTCTTAGCTCAGTTGGTTAGAGCATTCGACTGTTAATCGAAAGGTCATAGGTTCGACCCCTATAGAGAGCGAAAGTATTATTATGGTATTATATCATAATAATATATATATGGAAAGTCCATTTGCAAAATCAAATACTATCGTTTTTTATTTGGAACCTGTTTTGAATACTTATTATAAATCATATCAAAATATTATTACAGTCAATGCGATTCCACCGGGTCCTCTTGCGGATTTAGTCAGTTATATGTCTGCGCCAAAATTGTCTGCGTATCAACAATTTGGCGTTTTTTCATCACCCACCGCGGTTCCTGGGAATTGTGTTCACGCTCTTTTGCGATATCCAAAAAATGGTATTAATCAACGACCTTCTTTCAAGAACGCAGATCATTTCATGGCGGCCGACGATATTCCCTCGGTGTTGTCTTATTTGGTAGAAAATGGGTATACCATCGAATCTGATTTATCCAAAATTCTACATCGTTCTAATATTGGGTTGGGCGGGGTTAGTCAATCGCGGCTATCTGGCAATAGAAAAATGATTTGCATTGCGTCCTACCCTACCTCCTAATCGCGCAACTCATCGTTCATTTTTCTATTTTTATAGGTATGCCTTTACACGCACACTTCCACGTCGCCCTCTATTGTCGGACATAAAACGACACGAACGACGCAGCACGCGTTCTACTGGCTCCGTGGGGGTTTTCTCTTTTCGTTTCGATTCTTTCATTGCTTGTTTATGCAAACACAGTAGACTTTGGGCAGCCTCTTGGATCTCTTTTTCTGCTTTCAGGTTCTTCTTCAATTGATTAAAACTGGTTAATAACTCTTTTAATTGTACATCGTATACCATTTTTATACGTTCTTCTTCTTGGAGCCACGCATCCATACGAGCTGGATAATACGTCTTTCGAATACAATAGCTACGATGACTTATCAACGCGATTTTTTTTTCATCGTACAATTTATTATTTTCATTAATTACACGCACAATTTCCTGCTCGATCTCTGCAACTGTCATGATTTGTTGATAATTATTCTACTTTTGGTTCAATTACTATCACTATAGAATCAAATAAAGATTTCAATTTTTGTCTTTTTATGTCGGATTTGATGGGCGCAGAGGAAATCATTCTGAAATGATCTCGATTCCTGGGAAGGGTGGGTTCAAATAACCGTACGTACAAACTCATAAAAATTGATTCTGTTTGATAATATATTATTTATTTTATCAAATTAAACTAGTATGACTTCTATTGCGGAAACCATTAAGAATACCTACTTAATGTATCTTAGACAAAGCCTTGAATTTATATTGGGGGCTTCTTATATTTATATTATGTGGATTACCGCACATTATATTGCCGCACATATGTATGCGTCTATCTGTGTCCCTGCTACTATCATTGGGTTTATCACTGCACCGTTTCTTGTACCCGCACCACATTGCCAAGCATTGCGCTGGACTATTTATACCGGCGGTGAAAAAATATTCGCGATGTGGGTTTTACTTGGTACGTGGATGTTTAATAAAGTCAACCTTAAGGATAAAAATATATAATGCTACTGTTTGTTGGTTTACCCCTTTTTTATTCTCTTTTTACCCCCTTTTATGTTCTCTTTTTCTTTATTTGGGATAACAACCAATTTATTGTTTACATAAACGATGGATGAAAATAATTTTGCAGCCAAGGATTTATGGTAATGATATTTTTCAACATCTGTTGGCATTGCCGTTTTAAACATATTTAATATGTTGAATATTTCTGTTATATATTCGTCTTTGTTTGTTAATCCTCCTCGGCAACAATAATCTATCAACGTTGGTTTTAAATAATTTATGTTTCTTTTACAGTAATACTGGTCCTGTACCACTGTTTTATAAAATATTTTTAATTGGTGTACCTTCCATTTTTTCATCGATTCGCGAAGATTCGGATGCAACGCTTCTAGTAAGGTTAGTTTTGTTTCTGGCAATAAATATTCTTTAATGGTTCGTTGTATATCCAGTGGCAAATTATCAACTTTTTCGAATTTAAATTTTTCATATAATTGTTGTTGTTGTTTTGCGTGTAATATCTGGTTCATTTTTTCATTGCATAATTCTTGAAATTGTCTATGTACTAGATCTCCATACAATTTCGTGTTATTTATCCACGTTATCATTTCATCCTTTGTATTATTGCGATATTCTCCCAAATGTATATTCGGCACCAATTCCTGCAAATTACAAACAATTAAATCGTCAAAATTTGTTTTTTGATATACTCCATTTGTGGTTCGATGGGCCTTGTACGTAATCACGTTTTTGGGCAAAGGGTGTTTAGTTAATTCATTGTATACAGTTAACCTTTCTACTTCCATTTATATATTAACACCCTATTGTTTTATATTATTTACTATCTTATTGACTCATCCCCCTTCTTCTATACTTTTATCTTTCATTATAAGGCAATTTATATCTCACACCTGTATATAAATATGTCTTCCAATAAAAAAAGTGGGCCTTGTCGTTTTAGCAGTCCTTTTGAAATACCTGTACAAAATGATTGTCTCAAAAGGTTGAAACCATCTGACGAACGTTCCTATACTGTAGTTATCATGAATGAACCTAAGATACCTCTGAAAACAAATGAACCTAAGATACCTCTGAAAACAAATGAACCTAAGATACCTCTGAAAACATTTAAAAATATGATTCTGACACGAAAGATTACCATTCCGAAAGGACAGGCGAGACAATATTTAATGTACTTTCAACGTAAAGATGACTCGAATATAAAGACAAAGGTCTCGTTCGGGGAAGGTACCAATAATGAAATCACTATGGAAGCTATCTCTATTGATCAAGCAACAAATGATAAAGAGAAAAAATGTGTCCAAACTGTTCTTATGCATAAACAGGTTCCACTAGATGTGGAGAGATTGATCTTAGGTTGCGGTAAGAAAAAACATCGTCGTACAAAAAAACGCAATAAACATAATCGCCGGCGGTCTAAATTCACCCGCAGTAAAAAATCGTAATTTTAGATTTATTCGATTGATAATTTACTTTGCAAAGGTGTAAAAAACCCCCGCTGGCTATCCCCTTTCACAAACGTATGATTGCCATTTGTGATTACTGTGAATATCGGACGGCCGGTATTGTACAATTGATGAATTAGTTTCTCGCGTTTTCGACGGTCTTTTTCGCGATCTGATAATTTTCTTTTTTGCGGGGGGGTCAAATTTTTTACTTTTTCTCGATCATCTCGTAAAATAATATTTTGGGTTATTCCATCATCTTCACAATAACAATGATTGCAATATGGTGATGTACCGTCCCGACAATCGGCTAAAACGACATTGCAATGTCCACAATTTTCATCTATCTCCATTTCGGTATGTTATATAACATAAGTAGGTTTTATTCAATTCGTTTTACTAATGTATTTTCATTAAATTCTCCAGTTAGACGATCTCCGTTTTTATAAAGAACCTCTCCTGACCCATGCCATTTTCCGGCTTTCCACATTCCTTGATACACATCTCCATTCTTGTATTTGATTCTTCCATACCCGGTTATCTTGTTATTTGTCATGGCACCCACATAACGCGATCCGTCCTTGAATTCTATCTCAGTATTGGTCCAATTTAATTCATCTTCCGTCCATTTACCGATGTATTTTGTACCTCTCTTTGTAAAATATATGCCGCATCCACTTTTGATATTGCAATACCAATTTCCGGTATGGACATTGCCGTTTTTATAATAGAGCGTTCCTAAACCACTTCTCTCTCCGTTTAATTGCTGACCAATATATACATCTCCATTATCATAGACTTGCATTGATACATCTATTGGATAATCCTTCAATACAAACTGTTCTTCAGGAAAATCGATTGCATCTTTAGACACCTTTTTCACTACTGTAGATTGCATCTTGTTGTTCTTCTTGTTCTTGGTGTTATTCTTCTTCTTCTTCTTCTTCTTCTTGTTGTTGTTTCAATTTTTGTCTTTTATAATTTTTTATTGTTATATAGTAAATGAAACGTACTCACAACAAAAAATAATAAATGGAATTCAAAATTCATAGACACTTCTCACGAAGATTTTATAAAGGATTATGCTTCAAATGTATTTACAAATTTAGTACATAATACATTTACTAACTCATATATTAAGCAATTTCCTTGTGGTGAATGTAATAGTCCATCAACTGAAAGGTGTCATGGAATAGGGGAAGAAAGACCTTTGCTGATAAAAAGAGCATTAGAAAAGGTTTGGAGTGATACAACAAAACCTATTATTATGAAGGAAATTATAATAGCATTTTTAGAAGAACATAAATATACAAAATTTACATTCAAGTGTCGCGATTGTCATAGGAACGAGAAAAAATTGGGCGTTATAAATGAGAAAAGGTGTAAAAAATAATAATAAATTTTTTTATTATTATTTGAATTGATTCTTAATGATTTATTGATGGTTGGTTTTTGCCACCACGGAGTTTGAGAGTTTTTGCGGCCTTTCTTGTTCCACGCAATGCTCCCTTGGCTACCTTTCTTGTTCCACGCAATGCTCCCTTGGCTACCTTTCTTGTTCCGCGCATGGCTCCCTTGGCTACCTTTTTTGTTCCACGTAATGCTCCCTTAGCTACGGTTTTTGTTGCTCCTACCGCAGTACTTCCCACTTTCTTCACCAATTTGGTAGCATTTGTTAAACCTTTCAATAAAAACCCTCCTTTCATTCTTTTATATATTTATCATATAAAAGAATTCTTGTTTGTTGTTTGTTTATTTTACACAACGGAATGCATATGCCATTATTCCCACAGCCACCAATCCTAACGCCATTCCTGTATGATAATTTCTCTGCATTTCTTTGTACATTGCCAACCACGCTTTAATTTGTTCAGGCGATTTGATGTGATCTAACATCATTTGCTTCTTCGGTGTTAATATATAATAAAAATAATTCACCACAAAACTTATTAAGATCGTCTGACATACTAAAGCAGACGTGGAATACTTGACTCCAAGTAATTGGGTGTTTATCAAATACAACATCAAAGCCAGTAATAAACCCAATATATAACCGGTGTAATAAATCTGGGTGCGGTCTTCCACGATCTCACCATACACTTTTCTTAAATGATCGGGTAATTGTTTTTCATATGTTTGCACCACCTCACTTTTTACTGTGGAGTTTGTATGATATATCATTCCAATAATGAATGCTGTAGACACCGCGCAACTCGTTCGACAAACCATCTTTTTCTATAGTTTATGAAGATATTTTATATTAACTTGTCGCCTTTTCTTTGGAAACAACCTTCGGTTTTCTTTTTTTTACGGGTTTTTCCTCTTCCTTGGGGTCTGTTTTTTGTTTGGTGATCTTCTTTTTTACAGACGACGGAGGCACGTCGATCGGGACTTCAATGTTGATCGTCGTAATCTCTTCACCCGAGTCTTCGTCTTCATTCGCCATTCTTTCGCTGACTTTTGCAAACAAATCCTCTCGGGTTGGCAATTTCGGTGTATGTTCATCCTCGTCTTCTGATTTATCCTCATCGGTTTTGTGGCTGGCTACAATGCGCGCGGCTGCATCTAGCTCACGCATATTCATATTGAATACGTTTTTCAACTTTTCCAAATACACAATTCCGTCCATCAACTCTTCTTGGGTACGATGAATCCATTCCATTGCGGAAATTCCGGGCGTATCCAGAATCTTTACATAATTCTGCATTCGCGGATTATCACTCTCTTCTAAACAATTTCGCAAACTTCCGTTTTCATTGTCGCTCATGTCTTTGTATAAAGGGTCTACTTTGTTTATCGCATAATGTTTATATGTTTTTGAAAGAATATTTATTTATGCGTTGGGTTGTCTTTTATACGTTTTGTTTTGCGATGGATAATTCTCGAAACGTCTTCTCCTGTGGAATTATGTAGTTTTTGAATGACTCCTGCTTCATTACAATATTTGTTGTCTACATAAACAACAATTATTTGCTATATTACGGTTTGATAATATTGATTTTTTATAACAAAGTAAACACACTTTGTGCCCACACTTGGGTATGATGTAATTTGTTGTACTTATTGGATCATAACAGATTGGACACTCATCTCCTCGTATGATTTGGTTCGTTTTTATCTCGTCTATTGTTTTTGTCATCTCGCAAAGACGCATTTTCATTTTGGATTCTTCTATGCGGCCGCGCAAGTCGGATTGTACATCATTTATACTTGGCATATAAATGATATCATATGTTTTATGTAAAAGATATTTGCTCATTTTCGGTGGTTCGTTTGGTTTCTTGCTCTTCTTCTTTAATTATCTTCAATTTTTGCTTTGAGTACTTCTTCTACATCGGTGTGGCCATTCTCGGAGGCCCAAGATATGGGAGTCTTGCCTTTCTTATCGGCCGTGTTCACATCTACCCCCTTTACTTCTATGAGCGCCTTCACTACCGCGAGGTGGCCCTTCTCGGAGGCCCAAGATATGGGAGTCCTGCCATAGTTGTCGGCCATGTTCACCTCTGCCTCCTTGTTGATGAGGGCCTGCACTATCTCGAGGTGGCCCTTCTCGGAGGCCCAAGATATGGGAGTCCTGCCAACATATGTATCGGCCTTGTTCACCTCTGCCTCCTTGTTGATGAGCGCCTTCACTATCTCGAGGTGGCCCTCCCCAGCGGCTCGGGATATGGGAGTCCAGCCATAGTAGTCGGCCATGTTCACATCTACCCCCTTTACTTCTATGAGCGCCTTCACTACCT
>Ga0206130_10003281_pt1 | contig 21437 bp, 21 predicted proteins | sample Helgoland_Spring_9_FD_148637 | JGI IMG/M metagenome (GOLD analysis project Ga0206130, IMG submission 148637) | Pelagic subsurface seawater microbial communities from Kabeltonne, Helgoland, North Sea - Helgoland_Spring_Bloom_20160512_1 | ecosystem: Environmental > Aquatic > Marine > Epipelagic ... | reverse complement strand
GGGATTCGCCTCTTTCGGAGGAATCCGTTTGCTCGGGGCGTGAGTCGCGGTTGTCGGGGCGTGAGTCGCGGTTGCCGGAGCGTGAGTCGCGGTTCTCGGAGCGTGAGTCGCGGTTCTCGGAGCGTGCGTCGCGGGTTTTGGTGCGGCGCGGCTCGCGGGTTTTCTTGCCCTCGGTGGTATCCGGACGGCGCTCGGGGCGTGGCGGACGGACAGGTTCTTTGTAGAGGCCGATGGACTTCAGCAGCTTCTGCCACCAAGAGAGCTGGACGGGAGTGGGCATCGGGCGGCGCTGTGGCTTTCCGGAACCCTGGCGACCGCTGTGGCCACCTTCGCGTTTTCCTCCGCCGGATTGGCGGCCATCGGATCTGTTGCGATCTGAGTTATTGTTATTGTTGTTGTTTCGGCGGTTTTGCCCTCCGCGTGAGCGGCGGCGACGGCTATCTCCCGATGAGCGGGAGTTCTGTGTTTCAGTTGACATGTTTTCGCATGGGTCAGTGTTTTACGGACGGCCCGGCGCGGCGGGCATGAATGCCCGGCGGTGCAGGAACGGACCTGCGAGCTATCGGTGCGGCTGCCGGCCACCAGCGTTCTGGTGCTGGGCCAAACCCCCGCAACCGTTGCGGGAAGAGGTCTGAAAAGGCCGGATGCCGACGATCTGCGCCGCCGTCCGTGAGTCAGGTTGTTCCGGATTTCCTGGCCAGCCCTAAAGATCCGAGTTTCCGGAAGAAAAACGAATGTTTGGAGAAAAAGGGTGCCGGATGCGGACATCAGAGGTTAGGGAACTCCTGCTCGGGCGGGAACGTAGGCGGGTTGGGGAGTTTGGCAAGAGTTAAGCGCAATCCGAGGGAAACCCCTCATTTCGTCCTTCGAATCGGACACCGGGTATTCTCCCCGCCTAGATATCAGGAAACCACGTATTCCACGATATCTCAGGTATCCAAGATGTGAAGAATTTCGAAATGAATCTGTAATATACTGAAAATCAGAGTCTTGTGAGAAATGGTTGTTCGTGGGTGTGATTTTTATGGGTGTATTCGCCTGATGCAGCCCAAGCCATTCAATCATGGTAGGGCTGATCCGGTTCGGTCAGCCCTGATCAAAAACGCAAGCGCCGTATTTCCGGAAAGGGAGTGAATCCACGGCAAGACACGGCATTTCCCCCGGGATCTCACTTCCGTGTAGGTGAGGCGGGTTGCTAGATTTTTAAAGTGGGCTGACCGAGCCGGATCAGCCCTACCGTGTGACAAACACCGATAATAATCACACCCGCTGTTCGCACACAGCTGACGGAACGAGAAACGATATCCAGCGGGGTGACAGAACACTCTGTTCTGCCAAGAAAATCTAAATCTGCGAATACACCGATGGCTCGATCCCATATCCCCGAGGCACTGGTGAACCTAACGCAAGCAATTGATGCGAGTAGCGAACTGAGATCATGGTTGGTGGGCATGAAGGGCAGAATGAGGAAATCATCAAGGCAGTTTTTTCACTCGCTCAGCCGGAAATTTATCGAGCCGTGCTGAACACATTGGAGGAAGAAAAGCGGTGATGGGGCGATTTGGAGTTGGTCAAGGATATCGGTATAGTTCCATTGGAGTTGTCCGCCGTTCGTTCTGGATTTGACGGAGCCGTTTTTGGCAATCCCGAGGTTGGGTGTGACTTCGACCTCCATCGGGTGAAAGTAAGCCTCCATGTATTTGCGAAGCGTTTCGATGTTGGGGGCGGTGTCGGGAAATTCTCCAAGCGGCTGAAGGTAGATGATCTTCCGTCCTCCGGCTCCAGGCATATTGGGGCGTGATTTTAGGAATTGGCTGTATGTTTGCCCGGGTTCTTTTCGGGATGCCAGCCAGTCGGATCCACCAGGTTCCGGGAGAGGTGCGAAATCATTGCCAGGAGTGAAGGTTCGTTGAAGGTCGGGAGAAAGCCCTTCGAGCGAGCCAATGGCATCCTTGCGATCCTGAAGGTCAGGAACGACCATCGCGACGACAAGCGTCACGATGGATAGGGTGAGGGCTAGGATGAGTGACATTCGGAACATGGGTGTGAAATACTGTGGCGGAATTATGAGCGCCGGTCGAGGTGATTTGAGAAAGGATCAGTATGCAGAAATACCCCAATATCAAACCCGGGGACCAAGATTTCAAAGGCTACAAATAGGACGTGTTACCGGTCTATGGAAACGGCAACAAGGCGTGGTAGGTCAACAGTCTGCCGGCTCAAAGTCGAAAGACGAATGATCCTTATCACATAAATCAAGAATCGGAGCGCGCGCCCGGCAGGCAGTGACAACACTTTGGACGTTGCGATACAGCTGATGTCCTGCCGATCGCGTATGGTTCATCAGACCAATGCTGAAAAAGCCTCCTCCAAGGGGCGGTTCTGAGAAAGAACTGCGAAATCGTCGTAGGTGACCTTTTCGGCGGGCGGCCAGAATTTCCGTTGGGCGATTTCGGAGGTGATCCAATCTGTGCAGGCCCTGGCTGAGGCGAGGTCGCTTTCGGAAAACGAATCCCATGTGGTGAACTTTACATTACTTTCGGTCTTGCCGAGGTGGATGTAGCAGGGGATGGGCGTGTCGGTCCCGTTGGTGGTGTCCAGGCTTTCGGCGAGGGCGTAAAGAGGGAGCTGGAGGTTGCGCCAGATGAAATTCGCGGGTTTGCCCTTGGGATCGGTTCCGTCGTGGAAAGGGGGATCGCTTTCGGCAAAATGTGAGGGGAGCTTGGTGCTGGCGGTTATCTTGCTGCGGTGTTCCTGCTCCACTTCCTTTTTTACGTCGCCTGTCTTGTAGTCGATGACGCGGAGTTGGCCGGTCTCGCGGTGACGGTCGACTCGGTCAATTTTTCCCCGTATGATGAAATCGCCGGATGGGATGTCGAAATTCCGTTCGACGGCGATCACCTCCCAGCCCTCGGTTGCGGATACTGCCTGGCGGGCGGCGAACCATTCGAGCCGCTGGCGGATTGCCTGGGTCTGTATGCGGATGGCGAGTGGCGGTTTTTTTCCGAACTCACGGAAGACAACGGAATCGAGCGCGGACTCCAGGTATGCGGTGAGCTTTGCAGGGTCGGTGAGCTTGCGGGCATCCGGGTCGTTGCCCCAGTTCTCGACGACGAGGTGGGTGATGTTCCCGAAATCTCGGGCGTCCATTTCCCGCCGGTCGGGATCGGGCGCGGACATACGGACGAGGTGCTTGAGATAAAAGCGGAACGGGCAGGCGAGGTAGTCGCGGAGGGATGTCACGCCGAAGCGCTCCGGCAGCGCAATGTGCGGCACCTGCCATTCCCAATCGCGAGTCCAGATGAGATCGGCCTCTGGCGGTTCGATCTCGCGGAAAAGGTTCCGCACCGTGCCGACAAGTTCGCTGCGTGGCACCTGAAGGAGCAGTCGGGAGGGCAGGTATGGCTCACCGCCCGCAGCGTTTTTTCCGCAGATGAGGTGGGCGGAGCCGGATTTTCCGCGCATCATGAGCATGGCGTGGAGTAGGTAGGCATCGCGGGCGTGGCGATCGACATCGGAGCTGAGTCCGAGAATCTTGCAGGTGTTCTCGGAGAGCCATGGTCCTCCACTGGAGCGAGCCGGAACGAAGGTTTCATTCATCCCGCAGACGACGAGATGCTGTCCGGGTTCGTAGAGAAGTTCGAGCCAACCCTGGACATCGATGACGCGGTCAGAGGGAGGCTGGGCGGTGGGCCTTGGGATTTCGGAAAGCAGGGTCTGGATCCAGAAGATGTGGTGGCGGTTGACCTTCCTGAAAATGGGGACGGCAGCCGCCATGAAATCCTCGATGTAAGGGATCAGCGTGAGCGACGTTTCATCGTCCGCGTGCAGTTCTCGGAGATGAGTCGAGATGGACTCGGGGAATGGTGCGGCGAGGAAGCCATCGCGGCGCGCAGTCAGTGATGTGATGGCGGCATGCAGGGCGGCTTTTCCGTCATCGTCCGAGCCTGCCAGCCGTCGCAGTATATCCGGGGGTTCGATGGTGGGTTGCCATTCCCGCAGCCGGTTCAGAGTGATGAGCTTTCCGGAGCGGTCACCGGCGATGAGCTGGGACGATTCCGGCAGTGAAAGTAGCGCGGCGAGATGTCGAGAGGAGGCTTTGGTAAGCCAATTTTTCCATGCCTCCAGCCAGCGGATGAGGGGAGGCGGCGGTTGGGCGGATGCGGGATGGAATGCTGTCCATCCGCTGTCCGTGAAGACTCTCGCAAGGACGGCTCCGGCGTGCTCGTCGGCGCTGCCGAGGGCGATTTCGGGGGAAGGTAATCCAGTGGCGGAAACTTCGTCCAAGGCGCACTTTGCCTGGGCGGAGGGATCGGTCTCGATGCTGACCTTTGTATGGGACGGCAGCTCGCGGGTCGTCCACGAATCCAGTGGCAGGCCAAGCTCCGAAAAGTTAGCCGCCTCAGATTCCGGTGCGGCGATGAGAGCGGTCACTTCGCCGGCAAATTTCTCCAGCGCTTCGAGCAGGCATGGAGGCATTTCCGTGATTCCCGCGAGGACGATGGTTTGGTGGTTTGCGGGGAGCGTGAAATCTTCGCGGAGCTTTGTTGATCGAGAGCTGTAGCCCCATGAGGAGAGCCGCCTCTCTGTCAGGGTTTCAAGACGGGCGAGATCCTCCCAGCGTTCCGATTCCGGCGTCGAGGCCATGAATTTCGATGCGGAGAAAAGGTTGTGGAGGCGATCCTGCAGGCTTGTGCGGAGGGCGACCAACTCGGCGGCCAGGGATACGGCCCAGTCGGATGATTCGTCTGCGGACGTGGGAGAAACGGGGAAGAGGCCGGAGTAGCCCTGCCAATCGACGGGTGTGATCGATTCCAGAATGTCGATCCACGCAAGTTTCTCCAGCCATGCGGGAGCCACCGTTGGGTCTTCGATGTGGAGCAGGGCACCTGGCGTGGTGACGGCTGGGGCGAGGATGGCACCGGCTTCGGCTGCTAGGGATTCGCGCAGCATTCGCCCGCTCTGGCCGGTCGGGACGATGACCAGGGTCTGCGCCAGGGCATCACGGTCCGATAGGAGATGCCGCGACAGGACGGGCAGGAAGGGGGAGTCGTATCCGAGGAAAACACGCTTTGGCATGAGGGCGAGGCTACACGTTCGATCCAAGACTTTACACTTCAACTTTCGAGTTACGCAGATCCATGTTGTGGGCACGAAAAAAGCGAGGCCTTGCGGCGCTCGCTTTTTGGAAGGGTATGTGCCCTGGGGCGGTTAGCCGTTGGTGAGGTCAACGGTCTCACCGTCGGCGGCCGTTGCACCCATGCTGAAACGCCAGCGAACCTTGTTCCGCTTGGAAGCGGTCCGGAGCTTGCGAATTTTACGGTCGGTAGGGCTTTCGAATGCGCGACGACGACGCATTTCCTCGAGAATTCCTTCGGTATCGAGTTTGGTTTTGAGGCGTTTGAGAGCGCGATCGACTGGCTCTCCTTTTTTTACGGTAACTCCACGCATGCTGATGATTTTGGTTTGTTGTAAGTCTGGAATATTGTTTGGGGCGCGGTGTATGGGCTTGAAGTGTTGGTAAGTCAAGCTTGAAACCGCGTTTGGAGTCACTCTCCGAGGCCGAAGCGGACGAAGCGGGTGACAGTGAGTGTGTCGCTGAGTTCCTTGCCCTTGTTTTCCAAGAGCTGGTTGATGGTGACATCGGGATCTTTCACGAAACCTTGCTCCAGGAAGCAGGATTCGGCGAAGAATTTGCCGAGTTGACCTTTGATGATGTTCTCGAGGATATTTTCTGGCTTGCCTTGTTCGAGAAGGCGGACACGGAAGATTTCCTTCTCGGTATCGACGATGTCCTGGGGGATGTCATCGCGGGAAAGTCCCTTCGGTGCGGAGGCTGCAATGTGGAGGGTGAGATCCTTGATGAGCTCCTGAAACGCTGCGTTTGAAGCGGTTTCCGGCTTGGTCGTGCCGACTTCAAGGAGGACGCCGACCTTTCCGCCGAGGTGAATGTAGGATGCGACAACTCCGCCCGGAGCTGCGTCGAATCGGACGTATTTGCGGAGTTGGAGATTTTCTCCAAGCTCGACAACTTTCTCTTTTACGAAGTTGTCGATGTTGTCTTGACCGTATGGCACGGCAAGGGCTGCCGCGTGGTCTTTTGCTTCGGATTCGGCGAGTTTATCGGCGATTCCGGCAACGAATGCTTGGAAGTTCTCATTGCGCGAAACGAAGTCGGTCTCACAATTGATTTCAAGCAGGTTGCCGCAGGTGGCGGCGCCGTTGACGCGGGCGGTGATGATGCCCTCGGTGGCGGCACGGTCGGACTTCTTGCCGGCTTTCATAATGCCGCGCTCACGGAGGAGCTTGATGGAGGCTTCGATGTCGCCGTTGGTTTCGGTGAGGACTTTCTTGCAGTCCATCATACCGGCGTTGGTCTTGTCGCGTAGTTCTTTTACGATTGATGCGGTGATCATGCTTTCAGGATGAAATTTGTTCTTTGAAGGTTGTTAAAAAGAGGAAAGAGGTGAGCGGGGGCGCCCACGCTCGATTATTTCTTTTTCGCTTTGACCATGGCATCAACCAAGTTCTGGAGGATGATGCGGATCGAGCGGATCGCGTCGTCGTTGCCCGGGATGGGGTATTGAACCTTCGCAGGGTCGGCGTTGGTATCGACGATGGCGACGATAGGGATATCGAGGCGGTGGGCTTCTGCTACGGCGATGGTTTCGCGAGCGGAATCAACGATGACGATGGCATCGGGCTTCTTATTGAGATCACGGACGCCGCGGAGGTTGCGGAGCAGCTTTTCGCGCTCACGGCCAAGGGCGGCGAGTTCTTTCTTGGACATCGCCTTGAACTCAGGCTGTTTCTCGATGTTTTCGAGGTAGCGGAGACGTTCGACGGATTTGCGGACGGTGGTTGCGTTGGTGAGCATGCCGCCGAGCCAGCGGTGATTGACGTAGTGTTGTCCGGTGGCTTCTGCGGCCTCGCGGATCGCATCCTGTGCCTGGCGCTTGCAGCCGACGAAAAGGATGTCCTTATTCTTGCTGACGAGATCGGCAAGGTAGTCTGCTGCTTTATCGAGCTGCTGGACTGTTTTCTCAAGATCGATGATGTAGATCCCGCCTTTGTCCTTCATGAGGAAGGGCTTCATGCGTGGATTCCATTTCTTGGTTTGGTGACCGTAGTGGACGCCTGCGTCCACCATATCTGCGATTAGTTCGTTGACCATTGTGTTTGTTATGTTTGTCCCGTCTTGAATCAGATCGGGCGATTCTGGAGTCCTGCCAGTGTTGGTTTCCCGGGGCTCCGTTGTTCTGAGATGGCTTGAAGGGGCGGCGGATTTACGGTTTCTCAGGAAAAAGCGCAAGCATTTTCCTAGAAGTTCCTTCTATCCGTATCTATTCCACGACAGGCAGCCATTCGGGCAGCGTGCCGGGAACTCCGGCGAGGCGCGGATTGGCTTCCCATTGATCGTCCTTGCCCACAATCCGCTGTGCGATCCTTGTGAGGGCTTCCTTGGCGTCGACGCGGCGCTGTGGCGTCTGTAGGCGATCCCCCTCGGACTCTATGTTGAAAGACCAGGAAAACATGATGCGGGAATCAACCATGCCGGGCTTGGCTCCGTAGGTGCGAGTCTCGCCGAAGCGCATGTCGGCAAGCCAAACGCCCTCGGCATGGGGGCGGGCGATCCACCAACCCTGGGAAAACCATTTCAATGTTCGGATTTCCCGTTCGTCCCCGTAAGCTGCCAGTGACTCTTTTCCACGGGGGTAAACCGTCCAGCGGACGGGCGAAGAGGGGGGGTCGAAGACGGAACGGTATCCGACCCAGAGTTCGTCGCCGCAATCGACGACGGAGCGCCAGAGGAGGGTGTTGAAGGGGGTGGGAGCCTCCATCCGGCGCTCGTATGCGATCCCGCGTCGGGTGAGGTCAGCATCGAAGCCTGCGGAGGCGATGAATTTCATGCCGATGGAGAAAAGGATGTAGCCGGTGCTCAAGCCGAGCCCCCATTTCAGCAGGCGAGTGCGCTTCTTCTGACGTTTCTTCGATCGGTAAAAAGCCAACCATAGCAGGGCGACAACGAGCGGCAGGGTGTAGAGGGGATCGATGATGAAGATGTGGTTGAAAGCAACGCGGTTCTCGGAAAACGGCCAGAGGACGGAAGTGCCATAGACCGTGAAGCAGTCGATGAGCACGTGGGTGGACCATGTGAGGAAGACGAAAGTTGCGGCGCGGCGCGGGGTGATCTTTTCGCGTTTCCACAGCTTTGCGAGGGGCTTGGCCAGCAGCAAACTGGCGAGAACCATAACCAAAATCGAGTGGCTGGCGCCACGGTGAACCGCTAGGTAGCCCGCCGTATCGAGGAACGGCGAGACGATGAAATCCATGTCCGGAAGCGATCCGAAAAGCAGTCCCCAGGCGAGAGCTCGATTGCCTAGCTTCTTTCCGAGGATGGCTTCGCCTACGGCTGCGCCGAGTGCTGCTTGGGTGATTGAATCCACGGGTTAAAATCCTAAATTCTAAGCACGAAATACGATGCGAAGATATGCTGGCATCAGCGCTGCTCTTGTTTCACCGGGTTGAGGAGGGATCCGAACTCCTTCCAGAGCAAGCGGGTGATATTGGAGCCGAGGGCGAGCATAGGGTCGTCAACGGCTTCCGGTGCCGGGTTGTAGGAGGCGGTTTTTGTAAGGTGAGCGCGTATCAAGTTGAAGATGGTCTTGAGGAGGTCGGCGTTGAGTATTTCTGGGTCGTCGGTGGTGAAGGAAAGTACATCGGTGGAAGGCGTGCCTTCCCCCCCGCCGGTGATCCAGAGGGCGACGGGCGTAGGCGCATCTGTCGTCCGAATGGAATGGCCGATATTGAGTTTGTAGGAAAAATCGATCAGGCCGGAAGAGGCGTTATTGAGATCCGCGGTGATCTGTCCGAGAATTTCAGGCAGGACGTCCGCAAATTTTTCGCCGGTGCCGATATGAATGACTACGGGCAGCATGGATTCGCTGTCGCTGTTCCAGCGTGGCAGGGTGGGGCGCAGGCGGCGGATCGAGGCGAGGGCGGACTGGATCTCCTCGGGCTCCGGCTGTGAGAGGTCGAGCACTCTTTCATAGGCCAGCAGCGCGCGCTGGAAAGCGCCGGCATCCTCGAGCGCACCGGCGAGAGCGATGAGCTTCGCAGCACCCTCCGGCGCTCGACCCGAATAGGTGTCGAGCACGGGTGCCGACTTGATGTCGCCGAGGTCGACCGGCTCAAATTGTATCGGATCGGAGAGTGCCGGATCGCGATCCGGAATGGGAACCTTGATCGATATCGCGTCGTCCTCGATGCGGGAGACCGGGAGCGAGGCGAGGGCTTGCGCACGGATCAGTTCCAGCCGCGCCTCGGAAGGCGAGGTAAGGAAATCCATGTGGCGTGTGCCGATCCACCAGATCAGCGCGACGGTGATCAGGCAAAAGGGGATTGCGATGAAGAGCGGAATTCGCATGGGAAGGTGACCGCATTGTAAGGCGGGAGGCGGCGAAGGGAATAAAGAAAAAGCCCCGGCGGTGCGGAACCGGCGGGGCTTTTGGAAAATGGTATACTACGGGGATCAGCCAGCGCTCTTTACGAGCAGCGCACGCTTGCCAACGCGGTCGCGGAGGTAATGCAGTTTTGCGCGGCGAACCTTACCCTTGTTGGTTACCTCGATCTTGGCGATACGCGGGGTGTGAACAGCGAATACGCGTTCGACACCTTCACCGTAGGAGATCTTCCGGACGGTGAACGCCGCGTTGATGCCGCTGCCGCCCTTGGCGATCACGAGGCCTGCGAAGATCTGGACGCGCTCTTTGCCGCCTTCAACAACCCGGCAGTGCACCTTTACGGTATCGCCGACGTTGAATGCTGTAACGTCTTCTTTGAGTTGTTCCTGTTCGATTTTCTTGATGATGTCCATGGCGGTGGTGGTTACGGAAAGGTGTGTGTGAATGCGCTGCGGTAATCCGACCGAATGCGCGGGGCGAGATGGCTAGTGGATGGGCTCCCCATTTGCAAGTGTGAAATTCGGATTGTTAAACTATTTTTAGAGTTCAGCACGCGTCGGTCTGACGGCTTATTTTCCGTAGACAGCATTCGGATCGAAGGAAAGCCCGTCCTGGGTGAACTTCAGTGCCGCAGGGGAGCCGGGAACGACCTTGCGGTAGAAGCAGGAATTCCGCCCGGTGTGGCAAGCTCCTGCGCCGATCTGCTCGACGACGAGGATCAGCGCGTCCTGGTCGCAATCCGTGCGGATCTCGACGATTTTCTGGGTATGTCCCGAGGTTTTTCCCTTGTGCCAGATCTCGGAGCGAGAGCGCGACCAATACACCGCCTCGCCAGCCTCAAGGGTGAGCTTGAGTGATTCTGAGTTCATGTAGGCGAGCATCAGCGGCTGGTTGGTCGCTGCGTCGATCGCCATCGCGGGGATCAGACCGTCGGAATCGAACTTGGGAGCGAAGTCCCCGGATTCCTCGATCTGTGCCTTGTCCTTGCGTTCGGAAAAAGTGTTGGATTCAGCCATGGCAGGGAAGCTAGGTTTTCGGAGGGAAACGTCAAGGGATAGCTACTGGAGGATGCACGCGATGCCTGCCGAGGTGGGAGAACAATCCGGATAGCGTCAGTCCAAGCAAGGCGACGACAACATGTGCTGCCACCAGCAGCGCAACGAGCCAGCCCAGTCCATCCCATCCGGGCGTGCGGAGCATCTTGGAATAGATTGCGAAAGAGGCGAGGAGCGATAAAAGTAATAGTGCGAGGCCGGTGTAGGCTGTGCGGCGACCCCAATTGAATCGCCTGTTGAGCTTCGTTGCCAGAAAAGCACCGATACAGAACCCGATGGGAATGCCGATGGCATGGGGTGAATCGTCACCGGCTGGAAAATACCTGAGCCAAGGAACCGCTAGCCATATGAAGGACAGGATGGGCGCGGTGAAAACCCCGAGGAAGACGGCGCTCAGAACACGGCAAGCAGTTCGTAATTTCCGGTGAAGCGGTTTCACTTTTGTGCTTTCGGTTCGCCCTGCTCATGCAGGGGGGGTAATAGGATAAGATCATCGACGACGGAGCTTGGCACCGTGCTGAAACGATCCGCAGCCGCCTGCATCGCAGCTTTACTCATTGCTTGGTCGAAGAAATCGTTCGAGTCGTAGGAGTAGTTGACCATGATGTTGAATGCATGGGCGGAGTGGGATGCCGCTGCCAGGGTGAGGAGGCAGGAAAGAATGGCTGGGTTTCGTTTCATGATGAGCGGGTGTTGAGATTACCGGAAATGGATTGGGTCATCAATCCAATGTTAAGGTCAGGTCAACCTGATCGTCGCCGGGAGGTGTGATTTTTATTGGTGTATTTGCCTGACGCAGCCCAAGCCATTCAATCATGGTAGGGCTGATCCGGTCAGCCCTGATCAAAAACGGAAGCGCCGTATCCTGGGGAAGGGAGTGAACCCACGGCAAGACACTACATTTCCCCCGAGATCTCACTTCCGTGTGGGTGAGGTGGGCTGCTAGATTTTTGAAGTGGTCTGACCGAGCCGGATCAGCCCTACCGGGTGAAACACCGATAAAAATCACACCCGTCGCCCGGTTCTTCTATTCTTGCGGAGTACAAACGCGGGGCTAGCTTACCCTCCATGAGCGGCCGTGCGAGTAGGAGGAAGGGAGCAGGGAAGAACCCGTGGCTCGGTAAGTTGTTGTTCGGCTTGGGGGCGGTAATGATCCTTGTTACTGGGTTCGGTTATTACGGGATCCGGTCCTATTTGCATAGTGAGGGATTTAGGAAATTCCTTTCCACTGAGGTCAGCCGTGCGGCCAAGATGGAGGGTTCTTTTGATCCGTTCATGTGGGACGGGCTCGCCGTCGAAACTCCCGGTTTCCATGCAACTGGCAACGGTGTCATAACATTGGTCGAGGCGGATCACATCGATACCGAAATTGGCTTTGGTGGGATCAGCAGGGGTGTATGGGAGGTCATGGCGACGCACATTTCGCGTCTGGAGATTGCATTGGATCTGACGAAGGAGGAGGAACCCGCAACGACGGAGCCAGCCGAGCGAAAAAAAGAAGTCATGAAGAAGCAGCCCGGCTGGGTTCCGAGCGAAGTCGAACTGGAGTCGCTGGAGATCGGAGAGATCGCCATTCGGGCAAAGACCGAATCTGGTGAGATCATCGCCAAGGGCATGTCGCTGAAAGTGAAACCGGACACGGGTAAGAACTCCTTCAAGGGCGAAATTTCCGGAGGTACTGTTGTTTCTCCGCAGGAGTGGGTGCCGAAGCTCCGGGTGGAGCGGATTCTCGGTGCCTACCACGACGGTAGCGCATTTGTGACCAAGGCCGAGGTGGACGTATGGGAGGACGGTCGCATCAAAGCCTTCGGTGAGTGGAATTCGCTTACCGAAATTTACTCCTTCGAGGGCGATATTGAGGGCGTGAAATGCGCCGAGCTTCTCGATGAGAACTGGGCACGCCGGCTCACCGGTGACGCTTCCTCCACCTTTTCCGTGGATAACATTCGTGGCTCCATGGCGATGGCCGGGGACCTCGAAATTCGCAACGGCACGATGACCGCCCTGCCCATGCTCGATGCGCTTGCCGCCTACGCCGACACCCGCCGTTTTCGCATCCTCCAGCTCAACGAGGCGCGCACCAAATGGAGTTGGGCGAACGGCGAGTTGCACCTGACCGACATCGCCATGGGCAGCGAGGGGCTAATCCGAATCGAGGGCAACCTGAGCATACGCGGCAATGCCATTGACGGACGGTTCCGCCTGGGTCTCGTCCCCGGCACTCTCGCGAATATCCCCGGCGCGGAAACTGACGTTTTCCTCCCGGGCACCCACGGGCTGCTCTGGGCATCGCTCCATGTCACCGGGACTTTGGATGATCCCGAGGAGGATCTGACCGAGCGCCTCATCGAGGCCGCTGGGATGCGCATGTTTGAGAATCTGCCCGAGACCGGGGAGATGGCTCTCCGATTTACGAAAAATGCAATCGGTGAGGATCCCGGCGGTGCCATCGGGAAAGGTCTCGAACTGCTAGAGAAAAGCGGAAGTCTCATCGATGAGGGAGGCAAGGTGATCAAAGAAGGCGAAAAAGCCATCAAGGGAGCCGAAGGTATCATCCGGGGGCTTTTTGGAAATTGATCTGAATATCCCTTGGTCCTCGACGAGAATGCGCGGAAGGGGCGTGATACGTTATTCGGTGTCTGCAATTCCATCCACAACATGACCCCCGGCGATCCGGACGATACCCTGAAATACCTCTGGTGTGTCGAAAAGGAGTGGAAATTGCTGATCCGCTTCGACGCCAAGGACACGACCAAATACCGCAACGTCCATATCTGGGATAAGGCTCCGGTCAGGCTGTTCAATATCAAGGGTGATCCCAATGAGAAGAATGACGTTTCATCGGAGTACCCTGAAGTCGTTGATAGGATGAGGAAGAAGATCGCGGACTGGCACGCGGTGGACGAGGGGTAGGCTGGGATCCACCGATTTCGGCGTTCATCTTTTCCGCGAGCGCGGTGAGTTTGGAAACGATCTTCGGATGCTGCTTGGCGACGTTGGTCTTTTCGCCGATCTCTTCGTCGAGGTTGTAGAGTCGCGGTTCCTTTTCCGCCTCTCAGAGGCAGGGCGCTGCCGCTGTCTTTCTGCTTGATCAGCCATGAGCCGTTGTCGCTGGTGAAGATGACCAGGGTGTTTGAGGCTATCTTCAGTTCGCGCAGTGTGTCGAGGATGCGACCGGTGGACCAGTCGAGTTCCTCGATCCAGTCGCCGACCCTTCCATTGTCGGATTTCCCTTGGAAAGCCTCTCCCGGATAAATCGGTGTGTGGATGGCGGTGTGCGGAAGATAGAGCAGGAAGGGCTTCTCCTTGTTCTCCGTAATGAAACGAACCGCTTCGTCGGTGTATTGTTCGACGATGCGTTCTTGCTGCTTGTCGGTGAGCAGTTCCGCCACCTTGTCATCCCGGAGCAGAGGGGTGACGCGCTGTCCGGTCTCGACGGATTTCAACTGCATGTCGTTTGAAGACGGGATGCCGAAGTAGTGATCGAAGCCTTGGTTGGTCGGTAGGAATTCCGGTTGGTCGCCGACGTGCCACTTGCCGACGCACATCGTCGCGTAGTCGAGCTCCTTGAGGCGTTCGGCGATGGTGACCTCTTTAGGATTTAAACCCTTTGCAGAGGCGGGAAGAAGCCCCAGGGAACGTCAATGCGGGTGCCGTAGCAACCGGTGAGCAACTGTGCCCGAGAAACTGAGCAGACAGATGTGGCGTAGAACGAGGTGAGTTTCATTCCCTCCTTCGCCATGCGATCATGGGTTTGGAGATGGGGTTTCCTAACCCCATTGCAGGTGGACGGTATTTTTAGGAAAGGGGTTGGGAAACCCCTTCTCCTTACTCCTTCTTCTTGAGAAGCGGGAACAACACCACGTCGCGGATGGTCGGTGCGCCGGTGAGCATCATCACCAAGCGGTCGATGCCGATGCCGATGCCGCCAGCTGGGGGCATGCCGTGCTCAAGGGTCTCGATGAAATCGTAGTCGACCTTCTGTTCCTCTTCGCCGCCGGACTGGTGTTCGAGGCGCTGCTTTTGAACATCGGGATCGTTGAGTTCCGAGTAGCCGGGGGAGATTTCCTGGCCGTTGATGATGAGTTCGTAAACCTCCACGGTTTTTCCACCGGGAGTGACTTTGGCAAGCGGGACCAGCTCGCTGGCGACGCGGGTGACGAAACAGGGATCAAAGGTGTGTTCCTCGACCTTTTTCTCGAAGACCTGCTGGATGACTTCGTAGTCTTCCATTTTTTCGGAGAGCTGGACGCCGAGTTCCTCGCACTTGGCGATTCTCTGCTCCGCGGTGATGTCGAAGAAATCGTCACCGGCGACTTCCTTGATGAGGTCGTGATAGTTGGCGCGCTTCCATGGGCGGGAGAGATCGATGGTGCGGATGACTTCACCTTCCTCGTCCTTGTGCTCGATTTTGAGGCCGCCGCAGAATTTCTCGGCGAGGTGGCAGGTCATTTCTTCGACCATGTTTGCCATTTCCTCGAAATCGGAGAAAGCCCAGTAGGCCTCGAGCATGGTGAACTCGGGGTTGTGGCGGCGGGAGATGCCTTCGTTGCGGAAGTTGCGGTTGAGTTCGAAGACCTTGGTGAAACCACCGACCAGAAGGCGCTTGAGGAAAAGCTCCGGCGCGATCCGCAGGGTGAGCGGCATGCCGAGCGCATTGTGGTGTGTTTCGAAAGGTCGGGCGGCTGCACCTCCGGCGAGCGACTGCAGCATCGGGGTCTCGACCTCTAGGAAGTCGCGCTCGTGAAGGAAATTGCGGATTTCCGCGATCATCTTCGAGCGGGTGATGAACAGGGTGGCGCTGTCTGGGTTGCCGATCAGGTCGAGGTGGCGCTTGCGGTATTTCGTTTCCCGATCGGAAAGACCGTGGAACTTGTCCGGCATCGGGCGCAGGGATTTCGAGAGCACGGTGAAGGACTCCACCTTGATCGTCGGCTCGCCGGTGCGGGTGGTGAAGGTTTCACCGGTCACGCCGATCCAGTCGCCGCGGTCCAGGCATTTCCAAATCGCGGTCTGGGTTTCATCGAGGTTTTTGACACTGATGTAGCCCTGGATGGCACCGTGGGCGTCGCCGATGCTGAAGAAACAGGATTTCCCCATGTCGCGCAGTGCGATAATGCGGCCGGCGGTGGTGACTTGTTTTTCGTCGGAGAAATCAGCCTTGAGCTTGGCGGGTGTGATTGTGATCTCGAAGCGTGCGCCGAAGGGATCGACTCCGAGATCGCGGAGCTTGGCGAGTTTCTCGCGGCGGACGGCAATCAATTCGGCTTCGGTGGACTGGGGCTGTGGGGTGGCGTCGCTCATACGGGGATTTCAGTAACGGACGGGAGGGGAAGCCGCAAGCACATCATGGTTGCGGCGAAATTGTTCCTGAATTTTCGGAATTACAAAGTATCAAGCACACTGGGTATATCAGAAATACCGAGTTATCGGGTGATATTCATAGTTAATAAATATGTTGTTAACGGCTCTTGCTAAGTGACTTATGAAATGGTTCATCCTTTGAGGTTATGAGTTTTCTTCCGAATCTCCCCCTGGCTTCGATTGATGCGATCCGTCCGGTTTTTATGATCGTGATGGGCGTTTTCCTGATGATTGTCGCTTGGCGAATGGCAAAAGAATCGAAGGGCTGGGCCGTAAGGCTGATGGTTGGTGGAGCTTTCCTGCTCTGTTTCGGATACGCGATCCTCATACCGATGTATGAGGCGGGTATGATCGAGAGGTTCCATCCGGTCGCCCATTTGCACGATCCCGCTACCGCCATGGGATGGCATGCCGTAAAGCTTGTTGTCATGAACGCCGGTTGGTTGGTCTTCGGCCTTGGCCTCGGATTGCACTCCGGTCTAGTGAGGATGCCGGCCGCTTTCAAATTCTCCAGAACACAAACCATCTCCGCCAATGAATCTGTTGCTTGAAGTTATTATTGCGAACGGACTCCTATTCGACGCCTTCGGCGTGATCGGCCTCGGGCTGCTTGCCTTGGCGGCGCTTCGCTTGGTGCGGGAGAAGAAATCATGGGGCGGCTCGATGATGGCCTATGGTGCCGTGGCTCTCCTCATTGCTAGGATTTACGTGCTGCTTGCACCGCATGTTGTGGATAACGATTTCCTGATCGCGGTCGGGCCTATCGGCATTTCGCTGATGATGGCGTTGCCTCCCATCCTTCTCACCTTTGGGCTCGCCGGCGTTGTCTGGGGGCTTTGGGGTCACGAGAAGTGGTTGAAGGAGAAATACTGATTTTCCCCGGCGACTTGACACTCTGCCTGGGGTGGGGGAGTCTTGCCTGACGACAGGGGGGCTTTCCGGACGGGGGGCTGAGATTTTCCGACGCGCGGAAAAAACCCTTCGAACCTGAAGCGGATCATGCCGCCGGAGGGAGTCGGGAAAGCCCAGCGGTTTTCTTGTTTTCCGAAGGCTTTCTGATCCGTGAAATTTCCCAACTCACGAACTCAGAAACATTATGATCAGCCCCGAAGAAACCACCGGAACGGAGACCACGAACCACGACGAATCCCGCACGCCGCTTCCGGCATCAACCCGGGTTTATGTGCAGGGCAAACTCCATCCAGAAGTTCAGGTGCCAATGCGCGAAATCGCTCTGGCTGATACCAAGTCCCACAACGGCACCATTGAGAAAAACGAACCCGTCCGTGTTTACGACTGCTCCGGCCCATGGGGCGACCCGGAATTCAAAGGAACCTCTGATCAGGGGCTTCCCGCGCTGAGGCGTGAGTGGATTTTGAAACGTGGAGATGTCGAGGCCTACGACGGTCGCGCCGTCCAGCCACAGGACAACGGCTACCTCACCGAGAAACACGCCGAGTTCGCCTCCAAGTCTGAGAAGGCCAACAAGTTCATCGAGTTCCCCGGTCTCACCGCCGAGCGTCGCCAGCCGCTGCGTGGCACCGGCAAGCCGGTCACCCAGAAACACTACGCGGACCAGGGCATCATCACCCCCGAGATGGAGTTCATCGCGATCCGCGAGAACATGCGCCGCACTGAAATTTCCGACCAAAAGGACGACATCCTTCGCAACCGCCTCGACAAGCAGCACGCCGGCTCCAGCCAGCAGCCGGACAGCCCCTATACGCCAAATATCTTCCAGCGCTTCCCACAGCGCATCCCGAAGGAAATCACACCTGAGTTCGTCCGCAGCGAGGTAGCCGCAGGTCGCGCGATCATTCCACTCAACGTCAACCACCCGGAATGCGAACCGATGGTCATCGGCCGTAACTTCCTCGTCAAAATCAACGCCAACATCGGCAACTCCGCCGTCGCCTCGTCGATCGAGGAAGAGGTCGAGAAAATGCGCTGGGCCACCAAATGGGGCGCCGACAACGTGATGGATCTTTCCACCGGCAAGAACATCCACGTCACCCGCGAGTGGATTTTGAGAAACTCGCCAGTCCCCATCGGCACGGTGCCGATCTATCAGGCTCTCGAAAAGGTCAACGGCAAGGCCGAGGATCTGACCTGGGAAATTTATCGTGACACTCTCATCGAGCAAGCCGAGCAAGGCGTCGACTACTTCACGATCCACGCCGGCGTCCTGCTGCGCTTCGTGCCGATGACAGCAAGCCGCATGACCGGCATCGTTTCCCGTGGCGGATCAATCATGGCCAAGTGGTGCCTTTCCCATCACAAGGAAAACTTCCTCTACACCCACTGGGATGAAATCTGCGACATCTGCGCCGCCTACGATGTGAGCTTCTCCATCGGCGACGGCCTCCGCCCCGGCTCCGTGGCCGATGCCAATGATAAGGCCCAGTTCGGCGAACTCGAAGTGCAGGGCGAACTCACCATCCGAGCATGGGCAAAAGGCTGCCAGGTCATGAACGAAGGCCCCGGCCACGTCCCCATGCACATGATCGAGGAAAATATGGCCAAGCAACTTGAGTGGTGTCACGAGGCTCCGTTCTACACGCTCGGACCTTTGACTACCGACATCGCCCCTGGCTACGACCATATCACCAGCGGCATCGGTGCCGCCATGATCGGCTGGTATGGCTGCGCCATGCTCTGCTACGTCACGCCGAAGGAACACCTCGGCCTGCCGAACAAGGACGACGTCAAAGTCGGTGTCATCACCTACAAGCTCGCCGCCCACGCCGCCGACCTCGCCAAAGGCCACCCCGGTGCCCAATACCGCGACAACGCGATCTCCAAGTCGCGCTTCGAGTTCCGTTGGGAAGACCAGTTCAACCTCGGCCTTGACCCCATCACCGCCCGCGAGTTCCACGACGAAACCCTCCCGCAGGACGGTGCCAAGACCGCCCACTTCTGCTCCATGTGCGGTCCGCACTTCTGCTCGATGAAAATCTCAGAGGACGTCCGCCAATACGCTGCTGCCCAAGGCCTCACCGAGGACGAAGCCGTTGAAAAAGGCATGGAGGAGAAATCCAAGGAGTTCGTCGAGGCGGGATCTGAGGTTTACGTGAAGGCGTAGTTGAAGAAATAGATCGTATAGGATCAATAAGACCGATTCTTCCATGGCCTTCGGCCGGTAAGCCATCACGAATCCTTACGCGGCACTTCCTCGAGCAGCGGGGAGGCCGCAAGATCCGAAGGCGCGACTACTTTTTCATCCATTGGTAATCGGTCCATACTACCGTATCGTTTCTCAATTACGGTCTTCATCTCCGGACGCTGGAGATCGTAGCCCTTGAAGAGGCGCGGCTTGCAAAGTTCGATCCCCGCGTTCTGATAGATTTTCCAAACGAGTTCAGAGCAGTAGAGCTTCTTGTTGTCCCACTGGAATAGGGCGTCGTAATTCCGGCCGATCTGAGCCACGCCCCATGCACGGCCTTTCCGATAAGCCGCAGGCGTAATGGCGGTTATCAAACGACGGGCGGTAAAGTTTTCAGGCCGACCTCGTGACATAAATTTCTCCAGTGTGGTGACGCCCACCGGTTGCACCGCTTCGAGCACCATCAGGCGTCCGTTTTTTTCGAATACAATGCCGCAATGCGTATAGGGGGAGCCAGTAGCCGCGATGATCGCCGCGCCCTGTCCAAAAGTGGAACCACTGAAGACGATATCGCCCTCACGAATGGCGTAAGGCGGCTTATCGCCGGCATAAAGCGTGGAACAAAATGCCAGAACAAGGCATGGGATGATGTGCAACCGATGGAGGAAATGCATTCTGATAACATCTGATATCCTTATCTTTGAAGCAAATGAAAAGAAGCGCGCTTCCATGGATTACCGGTGAACTGCCATGTCGGGCTTTGATCTTAGTCGTCGGAGATCCACTCTTTGATAAAAGGGGGGGCTTCTGGATCGCGCGTGAAGTGATTTTCCGCTCCTGCGACGATGTCCCGTTATCACCGCGTCGAAAAGCGATCAGAATTACCCGACCACCACCCGCACCCCAGTAGTCTGGTAACTACTAAGAATTTTTTTGAAGGAGGGCGCTGTCGAGGGTGGCGGAGAGGGGAGAAAGGGGGTGCGCCAGAATGGAAGTCGGGGAGTGAAGATGTCTGATTGATGATAGGCTTTGAGAACAGCGCGGTGAAGCGGCGCATAGGTATGATGAAAGTCCCGATCGGGACTAGCCCGGTGGGGGAGGAAGGCTGGAGAAGATCGTATTATTTCAAACCCATACTCCACCACTCGCCTTGCGCGAGAACCCCGGACCAAATTTCCTCGGCTTGCTGATAGTTGATGGGTTCCTTGATCGGAGTTCCTCCTCTGATGTCTTCCGCCACCGCTCCTATTGCGGCGATGATCGTTTCGTTGATTTCCTTGCCCTTCTCCGGACTCGCCTCGGCGGCGTCCAGCCCCAACGCGAGTCGCCCGCCAGATCCCTCGTCGTTCATTCTCTCCAGAAGGGACAGATCCACAGCCGCGGGATGGATCGCCTGCAGTTGGGAAATCTCGTAAGCCCCGGCGTGATCGCCTTCATAACCGCCCCACTCGGGATCGGTCTTCACGGCGACCGGGATCCCAGTCGACTTGGTGAAGGCCTTTGCCACCCTTCGTAAATCCTTCTGGCTCCCTCCGGCGTGCCCACTCACCACGATCACGGCATGGAAGCCGGCATTGGCAAAGGCACGGAGTTGATAGAGAAAGTGGTAACAGACGACCTGCGGAGGCATTCCCGCCAGCAGGGGATTGGTGTCGCCCACCACCTCGTCCAACCATGGCTTGTGGAAACCACATTCGTGGATGTGATAGCCTTGGGTCGGCGCCACGATGCCGCCGAAGCGCTCCGCCGCTTCCTCACAATAGTAATCCGCTTTCAGTGTATCCAGTCCCAACGCGGCCACGTGCCCATGTGGCTCACAGAGTCCGATCGGCATGTAGACGATCGGACATGCACTCTGACGCTCCAGGAAATCATCCGGCCGCAGATCCGACCAACGCACTTTGCTCAATGTTCTCATAGGGACATGCTGCTGTAAAAGTTGTGAATCCAGCGGTGGTAGTAGCGGATTTCGGTGAAGACCTCATCGCTCAAGGGTTCCTCGTCCATCGCCGCGACGTTGGCTTCGGCATGTTCGCGGATGTTCATCGAGGAGAGGGCCGTTGTCACACCGGGATGTTTCGTGACGAACTTCAGAGCCAGAGCGGCCAAGCTCCCCGCATGATCGGGCAGGAACTTCCGGAGTCCCTCGACTTTTTCCAGGTAGAGGCTCCGCGGCCCCTGATCGAAGTAGTTCGCCCGGAAGTCATCCGCCGCAAATTTCGTATCCTTCGTGAGGAATCCGGTCAGTCCACCTTCATCGAGCACACACCGCGCCAAGACCGCGACCTCATTCTCGGCACACATCGGGATCAGGCAGTCCAAAGGTGTGGGATCGAAAATGTTGAACACTGAAGTGGTTCCCTTACCGTTGCCAGTAAATTTTGAGTTTTATTGATGTCGTGATCTGGTCTGTGAGGTGGGCGGGGCGGTCAAGCTGGCTCAGCTTGCCGG
>Ga0206130_10003269_pt1 | contig 21536 bp, 17 predicted proteins | sample Helgoland_Spring_9_FD_148637 | JGI IMG/M metagenome (GOLD analysis project Ga0206130, IMG submission 148637) | Pelagic subsurface seawater microbial communities from Kabeltonne, Helgoland, North Sea - Helgoland_Spring_Bloom_20160512_1 | ecosystem: Environmental > Aquatic > Marine > Epipelagic ... | reverse complement strand
ACCCTTATCGCCTTTGGGGGCAGCATACTGGCGCTGCTCTTCATCATGTTCCCTCCCGTTCCACCCTCTGCCAGCCCTTCTATGCTCAATATGGAGTTGGTTAGCCTAGTCACCCTGATGTTGCTGTACGCTGGGTTCCTTGAGCCACTGGGCTTTGTTGTAGCCACAGGTCTCTTCCTGTTCACCGGCTTCCTGGTTTTAGGTGAGCGGCGTCCCCTTAGGCTAATACTCATTACCATCACCTTGACCGGTGGATTCTATTTTCTGATGGCAGCGCTAGAAATACACCTGCCGCAAGGTGATTGGAGCGGCCTATGGGAAGGCACTCTGGAGGGCGTGGCGTGATCGACGGTATTTTGCTAGGCCTGACCACCGTACTGACGTTTTACAACCTGACACTGGTGCTGGCCGGGTGCGCCGTGGGCACCATTATTGGCATGCTGCCAGGTCTAGGCCCAATATCTGCCATCGCACTAATGATACCGATCACCTATGGCTTTGAACCAAGTAGTGGCATGATCCTGCTGGCAGGCGTTTACTACGGCGCTATCTTTGGTGGCTCTACTTCTTCCATATTGATCAATGCACCCGGCGTAGCGGGCACTGTAGCAACGGCATTTGATGGCTACCCCATGGCCGGTAAACTCGGACAACCCGGTCGTGCGCTCGCTACAGCAGCGTATTCCTCCTTCGCGGGTGGAACGTTGGCCGCGCTGCTTCTTTTGATCACGGTACCTTTTCTGGCAGATATATCGCTTAGCTTTCAGTCTGCAGATTATTTTCTGATGATGGTGCTAGGACTTTCGCTCGTCACAGCTTTTGCATCACAAGGAGAGCATCTGAAGGCAATGCTCATGACTTTTCTCGGTCTTGGGTTATCCACCATCGGGACTGACCTTACCGCAGGGGTCCAACGGTTCACCTTCGGGCGAATGGACCTGATCGACGGCATCAGCTTCCTGTTACTGGCGATGGGCACCTTTGCCCTGTCAGAAGCTCTGATGATGGTTCTGCAGAGGCGCAAATCAGAAGACACGCCTGTGATTCCAACCTCCGGACTCCGCATCAGCAAATCGGATGTCACCGCTATTGTCCCTACCATCACAAGAGCCTCTATCCTGGGCTTTTTCGTGGGTGTGTTACCGGGTGCTGGCGCAACGATTGCGTCATTTCTTTCTTACGGTTTTGAAAAAAGCCTCGCGCTGAACCCTGCCCCTGAATTTGGACAGGGCAATATCAAAGGTTTAGCCGCCCCGGAGGCTGCAAACAACGCCGCTTGCACAGGCTCTTTTGTCCCTCTTTTGACCCTTGGAATACCTGGCTCCGGGACGACGGCTATACTACTCGGCGCGCTAATTGCTTATGGCATCCAGCCCGGACCTAGACTCATTGTCGATGAGCCGCAGGTCTTTTGGTCCGTCATCGTGTCCATGTATATTGGTAATCTATTCTTACTCGCGCTTAACTTGCCCCTCATACCCTACCTGGCCAAGCTCCTGTTAATGCCGCGCAGCATCCTTATTCCACTCATCATGTTTTTCTCAATGATGGGCGTATATCTGGTCTCGTTTAATACCTTTGACCTCTATCTGATCGTCTTGGTCGCTGTTTCAGCCCTGATTCTAAGGATCCTGGGCTTCCCCATGGCGCCTTTACTACTCGGGTTTATTCTCGGTGGCATGCTTGAAGACAACCTTAGACGAGCACTGATTATCAGCGATGGTCAGTGGACTTTCCTGATCGGTAGACCGATCACTGTCGTACTATTGGGTATCATCACCCTAACGTTACTTAGCCCGATGATTCGAAAGCTTGTATCAGTCGCCGCATCCCGATAAATTAACGCTTCCGACCCACCCTACAAGACTAAAGGAGCACGCTTTATGAACATTAACCACTGCAAATCATCCTGCACTCCTTTATCCGTGTAATCTGAAAACATACTTCGCAAACAGACCTCGCAAAAAGACAACGCGTGCAGGCTCTTAATATTATTGAGGAATGCACTTGAACCTGACGGAACTTGGCTGGGGCCCCTTCTTCCAACAACAGCTGACCCCTGATGAACGCCAGCTTCTTCCTGCCCGTGTCTTCAGGCAGGATACAAACCAATACCATTTAGTATCTGCACAGGGAAAAATGGTTGGCGTCCTTCCGGGTAGATTTCGCCAGGAAGCCCTGTCAAAAGCAGACCTGCCTACCGTAGGAGATTGGGTTGTTGTTTCATCCATCGATAGCGACCAACCCGACCGCGTTCAGATAGAAAAACTGCTGGACCGAAAGAGCAAATTCTCACGTAAAGAAGCCGGAGAAGTTCACGATGAGCAAATCGTTGCCTCTAATATCGATACCGTTTTCATCGTCAGTGCATTGGACAGAGATTTCAACCTACACCGAATAGAACGGTATCTTCTGCTGAGCTGGACGAGCGGTGCGGAGCCAGTGCTAATTTTGAACAAATCCGATGTGTGCAAAAACATCGATAAAAAAGTCAGAGATCTGGAAATTATTGCGATGGGTTCACCTATCCATGTGATGAGCGCAAAGGACAATAACGGCCTTGACCCACTTCGACAGTACCTTACATCAGGTTCAACCTGCGCATTTTTAGGCTCTTCTGGCGTTGGGAAATCAACCATCATCAATGAACTTTTGGGTTACCAAAAGTTTGACACCGGCGAAGTTCGAGCAGACGACAGCAGGGGTCGTCATACAACCACCTTCAGGGAAATGGTCGAGGCTACTGGTGGCGGTATGATCATCGACACACCGGGCATGCGCGAGATACAACTTTGGGCCGACAACGTATCGCTCTCCCATAGTTTTCAGGATATTGAATCGCTGGCTGCAACCTGCAAGTTTTCTGACTGTAAACACAATACTGAACCGGGTTGTTCAATAACCAGGGCAGTGTCAGGCGGTGAACTTGAACCGGAAAGGCTCGCGCGTTACTTTAGACTTGCAAACGAACTTGAACACTTTGCGCGTCGGCAGAGCGCTTCGGTCAAGGCAGGAAGGGCCGGCAAGAAGCAACAACACAAACGTTTCTCAAAATTAGCGGGTAAAAGGCCAAACAAAAAAGGCTAATTCAACAACCTGCTGCTGAGTTAGCCTCTCCATTAATCCGCGTTCCATTAGTCCGCGTTCCATTATTACCCTGAACTCTAATCCCCTAGACCTTATTCTCCAAGACGCTATTCTCCTACACCTTCAAGCATCTTGCGGAGTTCTTCCTGGCGACGTCTCTCGCCAGCGATGTAGCGAATGTACTGCCTGGATTGTTTGGACTTCTTCTTATCCAGTTTGGCTGCGCTACGAAATGACTTAGTCGCGCTATCCCAGCGCTCAAGCTGCATCTCGGAGATCCCTTTCCAAAACGCGACATCACCGGGGTTTTTCAAGTCGCCCTTCTTTTGAGCATCCTTGTAAGCTGTTACTGCCTCTTTGTGACGATCTTCCGCTGATAACGCCTGAGCCAAGCGAAAGTGCAGATCTCCATCTTCTGCATACTTGGTAGCATCTCGCCATGCATCGATAGCGGCATTAGTTTCCTGCGCAAGCGTATAGGCCGTCGCGAGCAGTCGAAGATTCTTTTCGTTCTCTTCTATCGACTTAGCCTTGAAGCCCTTTTCAAGCACCTGGGAGGCCTCATAAGGATTATCGGCCCCTAACAAGCGTTGCGCCATCATGACGATTTCTGATTCCTTCACCAGAAAACCCTGGATATACGTCGCATAGTAAGCTGACAGTGAAGCGTCATCTCGCCCTTTCTCACTATACATGCCCGCCAGATGCATCCAATACTGCTTTTTAGGGTAATTAACGATTAACGTCTCAAGTACTCTAATGACGTTGTCGACTTCCTCTAACTCATTGTAAAGAACAACCTGCAGATACCACCAGTTCTCTTTAACCGCTGGCGTAACTTGGCGCTTCTGCAACTCCAGTTGTGCCTCTTGCCGCACTAGCTCCGTCGAATTCCCGTCGGCAATAATCGCCCTACTTCTCGCTATTCGATCAGCTTTCCGCACTACCGCGATTTCTTCAACCAGGATCGCTTGCTTCAGTGACTCACGGAAATTATCGAGTTGGTAATAAGCCGTCGCCTTGAAAAAGGTGATTTGCGGATCTCTGGTCGTCTGCAAAGCCTGGAACCGGTCAATATACTTTATCGCCTTTAGGTATTTTTCATCAGAGTAATACAACTGGAACAACGCTCTTAACGATGCAAGTTCCAGCGCTTCTGTGATCGTGCCCTGCTTCAAGATCTGCTCGTAGGCGTTAACCGTCTTCGGCATGTCATCTACCGTATAGTAAGCAAAGGCTAGCGTGTTCCAGATCTGGGCTTTCTCATAGCTGTTTAACCCTTTGGCGCCCAGCAGGTCCAATAGGATTACAATAGCATCCTGTGGTGTGCCTTTGGGCTCAGGGATGGGTTCACCCTCTTCTCTGGGTATTGAGTCAGGGTCGACCATCAGCTGAGCTTCTGCAAGCTTCTTGTAGGTTTTCTCCCGCATCGCAGGGACTTTGCGGGTCTTTTTCTTTTCTTCTGCTGCCTGAACAGCATCACCGAAGGAGACACCAACGGGAAGTTGCCCGATGACCATCGGAAAAGCCCAGATAACGGCTAGTAACATCAGCTTATTCAAGTGTTTCATCGCGCTCATTACAGCAGGCTCCTAATCTTCTACCAGTTCAAAGGAAATCTTGTTCTGGACGCCTGCTGTCGCAACAGGGTCTCCGTCAATGACCTTTGGCTTATATTTAAATTTCACAGCAGCTTTGGTCGCTGCAGAATCAAACACGCTATTTGGATTGTCTTCACACTTGCCTTCATTCCTGGCGTTCTTGATCCAACCGCAATTTGAAACAACAAACGGATCCGTAACCGTCCCCTGAGCCGTGACGGTAAATTCGACAATGACCCAACCGGACATACCACGACTTAAAGCTCGTCTTGGATACTGGGGTTGAACCTTAACAATCGGCAGGTACTCACCGTCACTAATACCAAACCCACCTGAACCGATATCTATGCCAATGTTGGCATTAAGACCATCCATCGAAAACCCTGTCTTATCAACGTTGACGTTGAAGTTTTGCGGTGGGGTATCCGGTGGCGGTTCATCGGGTGGTGGCGGTTTTTTCGGCTTCCGCTGTTTCTTCTGGACATCCTGGTCCTGCTTAACGCGGACGAAATCTACCAAATTACCGATTTTGTCATCTGTAAGTGCACTATCGGCCCCAGAAATCAGGGATTGCATCAGATAGAAAAGTGCCAGTGTGACGATGACACCAACGATAGCGGAAAGACTGAATCTAATAGCCATATATCCTCCTAGTTACTGTCTTCACCGGCAATCGCAACCTGGCTAATGCCAATCGTACGTGCCGCATCCATGATAGCTAAAACCTTCTCTACCTTGGATTCCATGTCGGCCTGGATAACCAGACCACCTTTTGGGTTCTCTGCGTGGAGGCGCTCCATCAACGGACGAACGTTCCTGACATCGACCTTCTTCTTGTCGATCCAGATAGCGCTGTCCGGGGAAACTGCAACCAACAATGAGACGGTCTTTTTGAACTGCGCCGTTTTAGTATCAGGCCGGTTAACTTCGATACCGGTTTCCTTAATAAAAGTCGCGGTTACAATGAAGAAGATCAACATGATAAACACCACATCCAGCATTGGTGTTAAATCAGCGACCTTTTCTTCTTCTTGTTGTGTAGGTCTTCGCATGTTCTTACTCGGTTGTTGTTCTCTCGCTTAAGCATTGACCTCGCTTAAGCATTGCTCTGGCAATGCTAGAGCGCTTGCCTAGTGATCCATGGTTAACGTGTCTTCCATATAGCTTTCTTCTGAAGCAACCTTGGAAGCCAAAAACGTATTAGCCAACACACCAGAGAGGGTCGCTACCATTCCAGACATTGTCGGAATAGTCGCCATGGAAACACCCGCCGCCATAGAGCGTGCGTTTCCCCCGGAATAGGTCATAGCCTCGAAGACAGACACCATTCCGGTCACCGTCCCTAGTAGACCTAGCAAAGGTAACAATGAAATTAATGTTTTGATGAAACCCATATTCACCTTCAGACGCAAATTAACCTCTGAGATCAATCGCAATCGGATCATATGGGCATTCCATGACGTTCTTTCCTGGCGACCTTCCCAGTATGACAGTGCTTTTCCAACGTCTTGCTTGTGCTCAGTGTGGATGAACCACACTCGTTCGAAAATCAGTGCCCACAGACAGAAGGTTGCGCCGGCGATGAGAAAAAGCACATCGCCACCCGCTTCCAGAAACGTCCGAATCGCTACAAATATAGCATCCATTCTTACTTGCCCGCGCGTTCGGCGCTTTCAGCGTGTTCGGCTACCAGTCCAGCGCTCTGCTCTGTTAATACATGCAGGATCGACTTGGCCCTGGAATCAACAATTGAGTGCAACAGTACCGTTGGGATCGCTACGGTCAAACCTAATACCGTTGTAATCAGCGCCTGTGATATACCGCCTGCCATCGTTTTGGGATCTCCGGTGCCAAATAGCGTTATCGCCTGGAACGTCACGATCATACCGATAACCGTACCCAGAAGACCCAGTAGCGGTGCTACCATCGAGATGATCTTGATAAACGCGATACGGGCTTGAATTGCAGGTTGTTCCTTCAGGATAGCTTCGTCCAGCTTCAACTGAAGCGTTTCTGATTCGATATCCTTATTGTCGTGATACACCTGTAAAACGCGGCCTAACGGGTTCCGTGTGTTCGTCGTGCCAGGGTTAGCAGCTTGCTTGCTGACGCCTGCACCCACCATGCTCAAGGTAATAAACCGCTCAAGAGATAGGAGCAGCGCGACAATACCCAGGGCAATAATCACATAGCCTGGCGTACCACCTTGGTTAACACGTTCTTCGATCGTTGGCACCTGTACCTGGAGCGCTAGCAGTTGACCCCGAGTCGGATCGAGTCCGAAGGGCGTGTAGCCACTGGAAGATTCGGCAAGATCTGAAGCAGAATCAACAAACCGGGATGCGGGCTGTCTTGGAAGTTCCTGGATAAGGCCAGTGTTTATGTCATAAGCAACATATTGACCATCACTGATCAGGTTGAAGGAACCAACCCGGACAACTTCCTGTTGAACTTCTTCTCCGTCAAGCTTAATCACTGTCGCGTCGAATCGCGTGATCTTGGCGCTTTCAGTCATTTCACGCTGAAGTTCAAACCACAACCGCTCGATTTCTGCGATCGTTGCGAGCTTGGAGCTCTTACCCATAGATTGTGCGAACTCACCAAGCCACTCTCCTCGGCCAGGTAGCTGTGCAGAGACGATAGAGCCTTCAAACACGCCCTGTGTATCGCCTGCAACCTGCTGTAGAACACCAAACAGTTCCCGAAGTGATCCGAGTCGCTTGGCTAGGATTTCCTGCTTCGCAGCAATATCCTGTTCGTTCTTTTCGAAGATACCTTCCAGGCGCTCTGCCTCGGCTTCTTCTTCAGCCTGCATCCGTTCAGCATTTCGTAATTCACTACGCTGCTTAGTCTTACTCGCAAGGAAATCTCGCTCGCGCTGATCATTGACCTTGCCATTGACGACTCTGCCGTCTTTCACAAGCTCAAGAAGCTCGGCCAGGGTTTTCGCTGGAATTTCTTCTTCTGCCGCATTCGCATACCCGGAAAATCCCAGGGCGAAAGCCATAATAATAATGATCGCTTTCTTCATGGGTTACTCTCCTGGAGCCGATACGGGTAGGTGGACGAGATCTGCAGTCTGGGTTTTCCGAGCAATCCGAAGCCCGTCACGTACCCCAGTCCTGAACTCATCAGGCAGCATGACCCATGCTCTTGTCTCGTTGTTCCAGACGCCGGTAGACTCTGCATCGGGTGTCTGGAATACCAGTGAAACTCGACCCCACTTAAGCATGTCAACCTGTCGGGACTTACCCTCCAACTGAATGACATCTGTATAAGCTTCGATTGTCGTACCGTAAGTGTTCTCAACCTGATAGGCCTGAAGAACCTGGCTAAACTTTTCTGCAACAGAAACGTCAGCCCGATCAAGCGTATCTTTAAGGAAGTCGATTCGCTCGCGACGCTCAGTGATCAGGAACGGAATGTCCAGCTCTACAAACTTCTCAAGATTCACAATCATCTTTTCGATAAGTGGGCCGATCTGACGTTCGATAACGGTTACGTTGTCGATCGACTCCTCGAGCTCACCAAGTTCGTCTTCCTGGTTTTTGATCAACCGGCGTTGCTGCTGGTTGTATACCTGTAAACCGTCAACGACCTTCATGACGGTTTTGAATTGCTGCAATAGGTCACGCGTCTGTTCTGTGACCTCGTCAATTTTTGCCTGAGATTTTGCGCCTTCAACAGTTGTTGAGGAGCGCACACCGAGCACGTCATCTAGAGACGCCGCGTACAGCTCACTGGCACTAATGACAGACAACAAACACAGCGCTTTTATCACTGTGACGAGTCTCATCTGGTGCTTTTTCATGCTTTTACCTACTGGAGTTTGTTGCTCTTATAATTTTTTGTCTAACCTGAGGTTCATTAAGCAGCGTTAGTACATCTCGCCGCTCGATCAGTCATGGCCAACGCGGACAGAATGGGGAAGCAGCCGTTGATTGTCAAGCAATGCAGCCCGTAATTGACAACCTTGAAGCCACATTCACTGAGTCATTGATGGGTTGATTATTTTCTAAAAACCCGTAAGCCCCTCGCCCGCATTTAGAACCTTTACTAGCAACCTGCGAACGACCAATCATGCCAGGTGATGCTCAAAAAACCCCAGTGTGCGCTGACGCGCTAAGGTTGACGCCGACTCGTGATAACTTGCCCGATGGTCGCAGTTAAAACCATGATCTGCATCGTAGGTGTAGACCGTCACCTCTGGATAAGCCTCGTCGATAGATTTCACATCTGCCATCGGAATATGTGCATCTAACTCTCCGAAATGGAGGATCGTGGGAACTCTCGGTGCTTTTTCAATTGACTGGGCAATACCGCCGCCGTAGTAGCCACTCGCACAGGCGATGTTATTTGCGCCCGCGGCACTCAGCCAAGTAAGTAATCCACCAAAACAGTATCCGACCACGCCCACCTTGCCATCCTTGGCCAGGTAATCAATGGCCGCCTGAACATCGCTCATCGTGTTGGGCATCTCCAAGGTTCCCATGGCAATTTTGACACCTTGGGTCATGTCATCACCTTCGTACCCAAGTTCGATGCCGCGCTCAACCCTGTCAAACAGCGCTGGTGCCAGGGCGACGTAACCTGCCTGTGCATACCCATCACAAACTTCTTTGATGTGATCGTTCACCCCGAAGATTTCCTGGATAACGACAACGCGACCTTTAGGAGTTTCTGCCGGTTTTGCCAAGTAGGCACTAAAGGTAAAGCCATCAGCGCCGGTTAGTTCAATTAAGTCATTCATCAAGCGTTCCTCTATTCATTAACAAAAATTTGTTCAAATTGATTGTCGACTTCGCCAAGTCGGTTTTCACTGGTAACCACCGCTCGCGATGGCGTTCCGAGCAGGTATCTATCTATCACACGCTGAAGATCCGACTGCCGCACATCCAGATAACGCCCCCTGGATGCCTCTCTATGGGCAGCTGAACGCCCAAACAAGCCATGGTGGAAGGCCTGGCGGATCTCACCTGCGGGGGATCCCGGCGCATCGACCGAACTGATAATCCCAAGCACAGCTTCTTCAAGCATTGCATCTGTAACCTCGTTATTCCGCGCCCAGTCAATCGATTGGCTAAAAGCTTCAAACGTCTCCATCAGGCGGGGATCTCTATAGGAATAGAATCTGAATACGCCACTGGATGAGTCATGCCCTGCACCCCCGCCATAGGCCCCACCTTTTTCACGAACCTCGGAATGCAGGAAATTGTTCCTAAGGACGCCGGCCAGCACCGACAATGCTGCAGCGTCTTCATTAGATTCAGGGATGGTGGGATAAGCTATCGCGCAATAATTGACCTGGGTGGTCACAACGAACGCTCTGTCACCGGGATTATCAATACTAGCAAAATCAAATCGGGATTCTTCAGTTTGGGCCGTTTCACCCCAGAGTGCAGAGACGGCTTCCGTGTAGCTCTCCAGAAACTCCGCTTCCGAAATGACCAGTAACGCTGGTGAGTTAGATCTCAGCTGCGCATGGAGCTGTTGCATCGAAGCCGCAAAATTCTGTAACACCTGCCCATCATCAATGTCACGTGCCAATTTCTTAAGCCGCATAATCGAAGGAATACCCGACAAAAAATCGCTAATGTTCGCCAGCGGTCGCAATGACGCTGCCGCCGCAGACATCGCATACTGATGTCCATTAGAGGCCACGCTGTTTGCCCTGCGAATACTTAATTGTTGAAGCAGCTCTTTAAGCCTGTCCACTTCGTCAAACCGCGGTTCATTCGCAGTTTGTTTAACCAGACGAGCCATTTCGATGGCCTTGGGGTTAAGCGTCCTGCTGGAAAGTGTCAGGTAGCCCTGCCCATCCTCACAATTGTCCAGATCGCTTCTAAACGATGAAAAGGCACTTATCCCCCCCGTCATGCTGTGCTGAGCCTGCTGGGTTGCCAGGTAGTCCCGGTCTGCGGAACCTACCTCTGTCACTACCTGGGTGTAAATAGGCAGAAGCCCTAACAGCGGTGTTGTGAGTGCTGGTAACGGCGAGACAACCTGATGATAGGTAATACCATTGGTGCCCGCCGTCGCAGTAGTCAGCCTGATACCGTTAGCGGCTTTAGCTTCCAGCGCCTTACTCTTTAGCACGCTACCAGCAAGCTCCGGAAAAACCTTCGACGGCGGAATGTCAGCCCGGGTTACCTGAGGTAGCAGACTCAGGTCTTCCTCTTGGCTTTGTCGTTTATCCAGCGCCTTTGCGAGCGCTAGAACGCTTAACCGCTCAGCCTCTGAAAACGAAGCGCGACGTGCTTCAAGTGTCGCTTGCTCTTCTTCTATCAATCGTGACGCCAGGTCTCTGTCTGGCTTCATCACGACCCTGACTCTGTGGGAGTTGCCCAAAAGAAGCTCTTTGACCAATTGTTTAATGAACTCGGGGTCTTTTATCTCTTGACGCAGTTCCTGCAGCGCAATGTCCAGGTCCAGAAGACCTATTGGGTCACCGCGATGAACTGCTGCTGACATACAAGAGAACATTAACTGTAATCCATACGGCCAACCGTCGCCGCCAATCTCGCGTTGAGATAGTTCAAGTTGATGCAGGACGGCTTCCAAACGGTCTTCCGGGACACCCTGCTCTGCTACATTTTCCAGAACACCCATGATGAGTCGCTCTATGGCGTCTGCGTGTTCCGGTTCACTACCCTCGACACCGCACATAAAGTTCATTTCCATGTGATCCTCTTCGAATCCACACATGGGTGAGGCTGTGGTCGCAAGATCTGTTTTCTCCAAAGCCTGACGAAGCGGTGAAGCACTGGTATCCAATAAAACGTCTGACAGTAGATGGCAACGCAATAGCATCTTTAGATCGGTGTTTTTACCCAGCAACCAGGCAAGTACAATGTGTGTCTTGCCACTGGTGTCATCTTCATCAACCGGGTAGGTGAACTCCTTGATCACTGGCTGCGGGTAACGAACTTCAGGAACAACCGCAATCGGCGGCGCGGCGCTCGATGCCAGGCGGTCTAGGGCAAGAGACGCGATTTTTTGCTGCAGTGTCGCAGCGTCAAGGTCGCCAAAGGTCATAAAAATGGCATTGGAAGGATGGTAGTGCGACTGGTAGAACGCCTGGAGTTCTTCATAGCTCAAGGACGGAATCGATACCGGGTCACCGCCGCTGTTGTAATGGTAAGTTGACGTGGGGTACAGCACTTCCTGAATACCGTGATACAACATCGAAACGGGTGAACTGGTGTCACCTTTCATTTCATTGTAGACGACACCTTTATAAACGAGAGGGGAATCCGAATCCTCGGGGTCCTGGAACTCAACCCTGTGTCCTTCCTGGGAAAAATCCAACGGATCCAGCCGCGAGAAAAACACCGCATCCAGATAGACCTCCAGCAAGTTAAAGTAGTCTTTCCTGTTCTGACTGGCAAACGGATAGGCCGTATAGTCACTTGTTGTGAACGCATTCATAAAAGTGTTCAAAGAACGTCTTATCATCAGAAAAAACGGATCACGAACCGGGAATTTCTCACTGCCGCACAGCGCGGTATGCTCAAGGATATGCGCAACACCCGACGAATCATGAGGCACCGTTCGGAACGCTACCATGAAGACGTTCTCTGCGTAGTCATTCGCCAGATGGTAATGCTTCGCGCCGCTTGTGTGAGCATATTCCTCAAAAGTCAGGTTCAATCCAGGAATATGCTTTGATCGCTCTAGTGTAAATCCAGTACCCATTGTTATCTCCCCTCCGGGTGTTCTCGGTCAAATTGATCCCAATACTCTTCAATGGTGTCTCTCATCTCGCTTCGCAACAGTAAAATCGCTATCAGGTTCGGAATGGTCATTAACGCAATCGTCACCGCGGAAACCAGCCAGATCAGAGACGTATCCAAAATCGCCGCCACAAAGAAACCAACCACATAAAGTACCCGGTAGGGCAAAACTGATGCTGTGCCGAACAGGTATGTCATCGCACGATCGCCATAATATGACCACGCGACTGCCGTAGTAAACGCGAAAAGCACGAGGCCAATGGCGACAATATATTTACCATAATCGCCGAACGCGCCCCGGGTAAATGCTTCGGTTGTCAGGTTTACAGAGTGAATCAGCGACTTACCACGAACCGTCACCGCATCCTGCAGTTCACCGTCGACCACCTGGAGACTACCTGAGTAGGGCAAATCCCCGTCGAAGTACCGCACTTCTTCGGCAATAGACCGGTTATGAATGAGCGTAAAGTCACCTTGCAATACCATGCCGTCCCTGACCTCGAGTTCACCGGTTAATGGCACAATGCTCGACTCACCAAAATTGAGGTGCGCGTATAACGCTGCCCTGTCACTATCATTGGCTTCCGTGTACGTCCCTGAAATAAATTCCATGTCAAAGCTTTGAAAATCGTTCTGCAGCTTTTCCGTCCACACACCCGAAGACAAAATGACCAGCCCGGTCAATGTACAAATAAAAATCGTGTCAATGAAGGGTTCCAGTATGGAAACCATCCCTTCAGACACCGGTTGATTGCTTTTTGCGGCAGCATGGGCAATCGGCGCACTACCCTGCCCTGCCTCATTGGAGAACAACCCTCGGTTAACGCCCCGGTTAAAAGCGTAAGCAAAACTGGCGCCAAGAAACCCCCCGGTTGCTGCTGACCCGGTAAAGGCATCCTGGAAGACTGCGACGAATGACGCACCAACTTGGGGAAGGTTCACCAGAATCACGCTCAGGGCACCAGCCACGTATATGACGGACATTAGCGGCACTATGCGTTCGGCCACCTGCACGATTCGCTTGATACCACCAACAATGACAAGGCCCAGGGCGATCGCGAGCAGTCCTCCAGTGATCCACTCTGGTATTCCGAAAGTCGTCGCTAGGCCACTTGCAATGTTATTGCTTTGTGGCAGGCTGCCCGTCCCAAATGAACTTATCACCGTGGCAACCGCAAAGAACACGGCCAGCCATTTCATGTTCAGGCGCCGCTCCATGACATACATTGGACCACCAACGATATGGCCCTCGTCATCTACCGTCCGGTATTTATGGGAAAGCGTGACCTCTACAAATTTGGTGGTCATACCGAAAAATGCGGTCATCCACATCCAGAACAAAGCCGCTGGCCCGCCCAGATAAATCGCAAGCGCGACCCCACCAATATTACCGGTGCCCACCGTCCCTGAAATGGCTGTCGCCAGCGCCTGGAGATGGGTGGCATCGCCTTTAGCATCATGTTGAGATTCATCTTTATCGTACTTGCCACGAACGATGCGTAGCGCGTGCTTAAAGAATCGTAACTGTGGGAACTTTAGGTAAAGCGTAAAAAAAATACCCGTCCCCAGCAAAAGAAACGGAAAGTACTGCGCAGATCCCAAATAGGAATCGAGCAGGTTTAGCGTAGATGTCAGATAACCGTGCACTGATATTCCTTAAGTGTCATAGAGAGTCATGTCGAACGCGCCACGATAACAAAATTCAATCAGCGGGTCTTGGGCAGCGTCATCCGTATTTTGAGGCCCTGCTCATCTTTGCCGTTTGAATCCACCAGCATGGTTTTATCGGCACCTGCCAATACCATCAGGATCATTGCATCCAGGACATCATCCCTAGCAACCAGCTTCCTGGGGTATTCACGCAGTGCCAGATCATAATATTCGTGAACCGGCGGGTAGTAAGTCGCCAAGGTGTTGAGGCGCTCTGCTATTCCCTCGCGTGTCTTTTTCGAATGGTGGGGGCCATCTGCTGACAACAGGTAAAACGCAAGCTCCGGATGCGATTCATAGACGCGCGCTTGCAACGAAGCATCGCTGCAAAGAAGTTCGTCAACCTCGCGGATTTTCGAGCAGATGTTCCAGGTTTGCTTGGAAAGCTTTTTCCCCAGATGCTGTGAATTTGTTTTACAGGCATCTTCGTACGAGGATGCGTATACGGCCTGCCTGCAAGGTACAGGGAAAAGACTCCCGGATCTTCCCGGTAACAGCGCTCTGGCCTGCGGTTCAAGATCCCGGGCGAACTTGTCGGGCAACCCCATGGGAATGTCTACTAATAGTGTCTTGGCCGGATGGGCCTTTAGCAACGCCCCGAACGAACGGAATAATTCCACAGGCTCACCTGCCGACGCTAGAATCCAGCCGCCAGGACAACCGTCTACACCACCCACATTTGCCTCTACTGACTCTACATCTACCGAATCTACATCTACTGACTCTACATCTACTGACTCTACATCTACTGACTCTACATCTGCTGACTCTACATCTGCTGACTCTACATCTGCTGAATCTACATCTGCTGAATCTACATCTGCTGAATCTATTGAATTTACAACAATGGGGGCCATATTACTCAGACACCACCTCGCGCATCGTCACGAACTCTTCCGCAGTCGTGGGATGAATCCCAACGGTGGCATCGAATTGCTCTTTGGTGACACCCATCTTCAAGGCTATCGAAATACCCTGAATGATCTCTCCAGCGTCGGAACCCACCATGTGCACGCCCAAGACTTTATCTGTTTGCCTGTCGACAATAATCTTCATCATAAACTTTTCATCACTACCGCTGAGCGTGTGTTTCATCGGTCGAAAAACAGATCGATAAATATCGAGTTCCCCGGCTTCATCCCTGGCTTCAGCTTCTGTGAGCCCAACGGTACCCACGTTGGGTTGGCAAAAAACCGCGGTCGCGACATTACCGTAGGCCATCACTTTACGGTGACCAAGGAATTGTGTACTCGCAAAACACATAGCTTCGCCAATCGCCACGGGCGTCAGTTGCAAACGATCGGTTACGTCACCCAGTGCGAAGATGTTTGATTCACTGGTTCGGAATTCCTCGTCGATAACAATCGCCCCATTGTCCCGTTGCGCCACGTCGACATGCTCCAGACCAATATCAGATACCGCCGGCGCCCTTCCAGTGGCGTAAAGTACCAGGTCGGTTTCCATCGACTCGCCGCTCTCGAAGTTCACCGTAAACGTGCCGTCAGCATTTTTATCGATGTTTTTTACCTGAGTCTGGAACGCGAGATGAATATTTTTTTTCTCTAATTCATCCCTAACCGTCTTGCGGATATCGATATCGAAATGACGGAGAAACAACTCTCCCCGATAGGACAATGTTGTATCCACTCCAAGGCCGTTAAATATTCCGGCGAACTCAACAGCGATATAGCCACCGCCCACAACCAGTGCACGCTTGGGAAGTGATTCAAGAAAGAACGCTTCGTTAGAGGTAATCACGTGCTCTTTTCCCGGAAAATCAGGTACTGTCGGCCATCCGCCGGTTGCTATGAGTATTTTGTCAGTAGAAATGACCTGTCCGTTAATATCGATATGGTGTGCATCTTTGATTCTGGCCCTGCCATCGAAATGGGTTACCCCAGCGTTATCTAGCATTCCTTTATAGATACCATTCAGCCGAGATATCTCGGTATTTTTGTTTTTTAGCAGCACGGGCCAATCAAAAGCAGGCTTGGTATTACCCCAACCAAACCCCTCTGCTTGCTGGTAATCTTCCGAATAATGTGACGCATAGACGAACAGCTTCTTTGGTACGCAGCCCACGTTCACACAGGTACCCCCCATGTACTTTTCTTCAGCGGTAGCCACTCTTGCACCGTAACTGGCGCTCATGCGTGCAGCCCTAACGCCACCGGAGCCAACACCAATAACAAACAAATCAAAATCATACTCAGACATCTTTACTTCCCGGGGATCATCTTATAATTCTTTCAAGGGGCGCTGTTCAACCACCGCACTGTTTAGATTAAACAACGTACTGTTTAAACAACGTACGCTTTAAACAACGTACGCTTTAAACAACGGTATTACTTAACAAACGCAACTTTATGCCACAACCGTGTTTTCCACGGCACTTTTTGACGATGGCGCTTTTAAGCCAAAGGAAAGCAGCTTAACATCGCTGACCGTTCCTAATAAATAACCTAACCCGTCACATGAGATTTCCACTAACAGCGTTCGACAGTGACGCGATTGTTACCACCGACATTCAGGTTAATGCGCACAATCTTAGCCTTAGATACTCAGTCGCGGTTACCCAGGGCCTGGTATGGCCGGAATTTAAAGCGCTAGAAAGAAAAGCTGAACTGTGGAAATCTACCTGTCTTGAACTGTTTCTGTCGTCGCCAGATGACCCGGCTTATCTTGAAATTAACCTCTCGCCCTGTGGCGGATGGAACATTTATTCGTTCTCCAGCTATCGTAAGGGTATGAAAACAGCGCCTTTCACTGAGTTGGTCGACTTTAGGGTTGAGCGCCCCGGTGTCATTACCGCTACCTTTGACATTGACACGCTACCTGATCCCGTTTTGTTCGGACCGGCCACAATCCTTGCGGACAAAGATGGCAGCCTTCGTTATTTTTCGACAAAGCATGGTCGGACACCTGACTTTCACAACAGGGAACATCATGTGCTTGTTGCCGCTGATGACCTATAATCGTCTGCTATGACATTCATGTTCGGTATCGATGTACTCCTTGACGATGAAGCTAAGCTAAACCGGCTTCGCTCAGCACGGGTTGGGCTGGTGGCCCATCCTGCATCAATTAACAGTGCAAATACGCATAGCATTGATGCCCTGATAGACGCTGGGTGCAAAATCGTGCGTGCTTTTGGCCCCCAACATGGTATGCGGGGTGACAAGCAAGACAACATGATTGAGTCTCAGGATTATCTGGACCAGATTCATCAGCTACCGGTCGTCAGCCTGTATGGCGAATACAGGCACCCAACAGATGAAATGCTGCACGATCTAGACATCATCCTGTTTGACCTGCAGGACATTGGATGCCGCATTTACACCTACATCACAACGCTGTTTTACTTCACAGAAGCCTGCAGCCGCCTTGGAAAAGAGCTTTGGGTACTGGACCGCCCCAACCCCGCCGGTCGCCCTATTGACGGCCTATATCTGGAAAATGGCGAACAGAGCTTTGTCGGTTGTGCACCAATGCCGACGCGTCACGGACTGACTGTCGGCGAACTGGGTTTATGGTTTGCCACCCAGCAGACGCATGAACTGGACCTGTCGGTCATTAATATGGTGGGCCACAACCCCGAACAGGGACCTGGCTATGGCTGGCCAGTTGACGCTCGCCCATGGATTAACCCGAGTCCAAATGCGGCCAGCATTAACATGGCCAGAATTTTTCCAGGGTCCGTTCTACTGGAAGGAACCACCCTAAGCGAAGGGCGCGGCACAACGACACCCCTTGAAGTCATTGGTGCGCCAGGCTTGCCCATTGATCGTTTGCTGGCTGAACTGACATCCCGAGCACCCCATTGGCTGGAGTCTGCATACCTGCGTGAGTGCTTTTTCACCCCCACCTTTCATAAACATGTGGACCAGATGTGTGCCGGGCTGCAGATTCACACTGGCTACCCTGCCTACGAACATAACAAATTCAAACCCTACCGATTGATTGCCGGCCTATTGAAATCCCTAAGGCATATTGAACCTGAGTTCGATATATGGCGTTTCCATTCCTACGAGTACGAGCTTGGCCGCAAGCCTATCGACGTCATCAACGGCGGTCATGGCCTAAGGACCTGGGTTGATGACCCGAATCAGGACTTTGATGTCTTCGATGCAAAACTCAACGAGGCCGAAAAACGCTGGCAAGAAGAACGCCAACCGTTCCTGCAATATCCCTGTTGATTCTTCACTTGAATAACATGGTAGACTCCGCGGTTTTTCGCGCTAGACAAAGGCTGTGCAATGACCAATTCTTACAAGATTGCTTTACTATCAGGTGATGGCATCGGACCAGAAATTATGGCCCAGGCGACGCGGGTGTTTGATACGCTTCAAGCAAAACGCGACGTATCATTCGAACTGATTAGCGCGCCTTTCGGCGCCCATGCGTACTTTGAAGAAGGTAAAGCATTCCCTGACGCCACCAAGGCGATTTGTGATCAAGCAGACGCGATCCTCAAGGGGCCAGTTGGCCTGTCTCATGAGGAATCAAAAAAAATACCCGTTGAGGAACAGGCCGAACGAGGCGCGATTCTGCCGCTACGCGCCCGCTACAACACCTTTGCCAATTTCCGGCCTATATTCCTGTCGAAGAATATGGCGCACTTCTCACCGCTAAAGCCCGAGATCATTAAAGACGGGATCGATATCCTGCTGATTCGTGAACTGGTCGGTGGTCTTTACTTCGGCAAGAAAGAGCGCGGCATCAATAAGGATGGTCAGCGCTATGTTCATGAAATCCTTGAATATACCGAGGAACAAATTCGCCAGGTACTGGTCGTCGCCTTCGAGCAAGCCCGTTCACGCAAGAAAAAGCTTCACAATATTCATAAAAGCAACGTCCTGATGTCCAGCGTTTTCTGGAACGAGGTTCTGGATGAAGTTCACAAGGATTACCAGGATATTGAGGTCATCCACCTGCTGGTTGATGCTGCGGCGACGGCCCTGTGCCTAAACCCTGGTCAGTTTGACGTTATGGTCATGGAAAACATGTTCGGCGACATCCTGAGTGATCAGGGCGGCGGCATCCTTGGCTCTCTGGGCTTAATGCCTTCCGCTTGCGTTGGCCCGGAAAAGGCCTACTACGAGCCTTCCCATGGCTCTGCACCGGATATCGCGGGTAAGAATATCGCCAACCCCTATTCCATGATCGGCTCAGTCGCCATGATGCTAGAGATGAGCTTTGACATGAAGGAAGAAGCAGCGTTCGTTTGGGAAGCGATGCGAAGCGTCTTTGAGTCAGGTTACTCGACCGCGGATCTGTCTAGCTCAAGCGATAACATTAAACTTGTAGCCACCGACGTTTTCGGCGACCTGGTGATGGCCAAGCTCGAAGAGTTACTCTAGAGCTGGCCGATCGTGTCATAAACAGAGAACACCATTACCATCGCGGACAGCCACCCCCAACCGATAAACACCCACATAATGAGTGGCTGTTCGAACAGGTCTCCAAGAACGTTAACGATTGAGTCAACGATAAAGAATTTGAGAACGGCTTTAATCCAATCTAATACAAACATTTTTTGTGCCTTTACTTGAGCCAACCTGGGTGGCGAAACGCGCGTATTCTAACGCTGCGCGACTGTTTTTAAAAGACGCGAGCACCTATTATTAAAAGAGGCATAAGTTCTCTATAAAACAAGCTGTGGGTTCTCTATAAGACAAGCCGCAGGCGCCAACAGTTATTTAAAAACAGGTTTGGCAGCCTCGTAGGCAATGAATTGCTCTACTTCAACGCCAATGTCCTCAAAAACACCCGCCATATCGATTTTTTCCTTAAACTGGACTCTTTTTGAGAACATTGTCACCGGAAAAACATAGTTTTCGGTCTTTTTCCATCGTAACGCTTTGCTTGTCCCGATATCATCCTCGTAGCTCACCCAGTCAAGCCCAAACTCGTTAACTAAAATATCACCGAAGACGATGCCCAGGCCCTGCAATCCTCTTACGTCGTCGCCACGAATGGCTTTCTTGTCCACCAGGTTCTGCAGGACCTGCAGATCAGATTTATCGCCTTTAAGTTTCAAAATACCCAGCCGTCTGGCAATCAAGTCCGTGGTTTCCCTGCGCTGGGTATCCAGAGAATATCGTTGCCCCAAGGACAACTCTTTGACGGTCGCCGGAACCTCTTCAGTATCAAATCCGTAACTTTGTAACTCTTCTGAAGTCAGCTCGCGCAGACCTGATTCTTCCGCCGCAGCGAAATTAAAGGCCAACAAACCAGGTAATATCAGTAAAAATTTGAAGATGGTGTTCACAGCGACTCTCTTTCTCTCAAGGAGTGTTGATTTTAGGCTAGAATTCACACACTACAAGAAGGAGTCGAGCACACTGAACCAGCAGCTCATCAAAAATGTCTATTTATCGGGTAGTCAGTTCAGCCTGGCCGTCACCGGTGGTGGGACTAGCGCCATTGCCAGCCTCTTTGAGGTCGCAGGGGCTTCAACTACTCTGCTAGAGGCAACCGTACCATACCATCCTGCCGCGCTGGGTCGCTTTGTTTCAGCGTCCAGCCACCAGGGGTGTAACACGCATACTGCTAGAGCCATGGCCATGGCGGCCTACATGAGTGCGCGAGAAATAAAGCCTGAGAACAATGTCATCGGCGTTGGCTGTACCGCCGCTATTGCAACCAATCGCGCTCGAAAAGGCGCGGACAGGTGCCATATTGCAGTCCAGGCTGCTGGATTTACTACAATTTATGACATTGATCTCAATAGGGAAGATGACCGGGAAAAACAGGAAGCTATCTGCCGAACAGCGATCATTGAGGCAATGGCCTGCGCTGTTGATGTTTCGATTGAGCCATCTGCCACAGGCGCCAGAACCAAGCATATTGATGCGGAAAATTCCTGGGCCGGCCTGCTTGCAGGCGCCACAAAATCAAGCTCGAAGCCCACCAACCTCTGTATTTTCCCTGGCGCCTTTAACCCCATTCACGACGGTCATCGCGGCATGATCAGCACCGCCAGAGACCTGCTAGGACAGGATGTAACCCTGGAGCTATCCATTAGCAACGTAGACAAGCCACCGCTGGACTTTCTGAGCATGTCAGAACGACTGACTGATGAATTTGACCTGGTCTTCAGCAACGCCCCGACGTTCGTAAAAAAATCAGCGATCTTCCCAGACAGCACATTTATTGTCGGCCTGGATACAATAGTCAGGATAGATGAGCCCAGGTACTACGGCTCTGAAACCGCTCGAGACAACGCCTTGGCAACCATGGCAGAACGTGGCGTCCGATTTCTTGTGTTTGGACGACAGACTGGCAAAAACTTTAATACCCTGGCGGACATTTCATTATCAAAAACCCTTAAGGACATGTGCACCGGCGTGACCGAAGATCAGTTTCGCCAGGACATCAGCTCCTCTGAGATTAGATCGCGATG
>Ga0206130_10003268_pt1 | contig 21537 bp, 18 predicted proteins | sample Helgoland_Spring_9_FD_148637 | JGI IMG/M metagenome (GOLD analysis project Ga0206130, IMG submission 148637) | Pelagic subsurface seawater microbial communities from Kabeltonne, Helgoland, North Sea - Helgoland_Spring_Bloom_20160512_1 | ecosystem: Environmental > Aquatic > Marine > Epipelagic ... | reverse complement strand
GCTATAGTCTTGTATATACTCTAGTTCCGCTGAAACCAGGATCGGCATCGATCAGTTCAGCATCAATACGTGTTGGCAATAAAAGATTACGCGCAGAAGGCCGCAAATTCAATATTTTGGCGCCGAAGCAGGGAAGTCAAGAAAGTGGCACACCATTTGTAAATGCTGAAATACCGAAAGATACCTTCTACTCAGGGGAAGTCATTCCGCTAGAATACCGTTTATACGTACCTTATCCTTATCAAAAGAAAGGACAGCGAATAACGATAGCGCCCAAATACGAAGGCTTTTTTGTAGAAAATTCTAGCCTTTATTATTCGGAAGAACTAATGATTGATGGTATCCGATATACGGCATATATTATTGACCGGAAATATCTTTATCCACATCAATCTGGACAACTCACTATTCCATCGATTACCATAAACTACAATCTCGTTCATAAGGATGATCGATTTGGTTTCTTTGGAAGCGGAGGTAAAGCATACACGAACCAATCTGAAGAGAAAGTCATTACAATACTCCCATTGCCAGCTCCTGAGCCAATCAGTTTTACAGGTGGAGTCGGAGATTTCAGCTTCGAGTGGGAAACAGAAGATACAGACATATCAACGGACGATGTATTCAAAGTAAGACTTAAAATTCAAGGAGACGGTGATTTAAAAAGTATAAAAGCCCCAAGTTTAAACTTGGAGTCAGATTCTTTTGAGGTTTTCCCTCCAAAGATTATTGGAGAAGACAGAAATGAATATAGAAACGGCACCTTACTCTCACTCAGAGTCTATGAATACCTTATAACTCCGCTCAAAGCCGGGGCTTACAAGGTACCTGTAGATGTATGTTTTTTCTCCCCCGATTCAATGGACTATATCAATAGCCCTGAATTGAGTATACAATTAAACATCACACAAGGCGATGGTCTGCAGTTTACTAATCTACCCGATCAAGAAGAGTCTATCGAGAAAAAAAGTAGTATCCAAACCCTTGAGTCTTATTCATATGCTGGCGATCAATCCAAAAAGTCATGGCTGCATCATTGGAGCTTTTGGCTAATTCTTGCTCTACCATTAGGGCTTACGGGAGGGCTTTGGTTCAATGATCGTTATGAGCGTGAATATGCGGAGCTAAACAAACAGCGAGAAAGGACAAGCAAGGCGCTACAGAAAGCAGATCAGGAAATTTCTAAGCTATGTAAACAGGAAGCCGCATCGAATACAGAACGCTTTAACATGCTCAATAATATTGCTTATGATTACATCAGTGATAAATATGGCAAAGGAAATAAGGTTCGAAACATACAATCCTCAGCTCTGCTTTTAGAACAAGCTGGTTTAGAAGCAGATTCAATCAAAAAACTGCGCACCCAATTAGAAGAAAATGAAATGCTCGCATTCGGAATGCCTGCAAGGGATGAGTTTGAAGCCTACAGTGAAAAGCTGCTGGAAATACTTAAAACTTTAGATTAAAAAAAGCCCCGAATCAATGATTCGGGGCCTTTTTTTATTTTGCAAATGAAACAGCTCGTTTTTCACGAATCACCGTAACTTTTATCTGCCCTGGATACTGCATCTCTGTCTGGATTTTTTCAGAAATCATAAACGCTAAATCGTCAGCGTACTGATCACCTACCTTTTCAGATTCGACAATCACACGTAATTCTCGACCAGCTTGCATTGCATATGCCTTCTGAACACCATCGTAGCCCATTGCTAACTCTTCTAGTTCGCCAATACGCTTCAGGTAAGACTCTAGTATTTCACGACGTGCTCCTGGCCTTGCACCAGATATTGCATCACATGCCTGCACTAAAGGTGAAATAATATTATTCATTTCAATTTCATCGTGGTGAGCACCAACTGCATTACACACAGCAGGACTTTCCTTGTATTTTTGACAAAGCTTCATACCTAATATAGCATGACTCAATTCCGTCTCGTCCTCTGATACTTTACCAATATCGTGCAACAAACCTGCTCGTTTAGCCATCTTAGCCTGCTTAGGAGATAATCCTAACTCAGCAGACATAATTGCACATAAGTTAGCTGTTTCAATCGAGTGCTTAAGTAGATTCTGCCCATAAGACGATCTAAAGCGCATACGACCTACCATTTTAACTAAATATGGATTTAAGCCATGTATATCTAGATCAATCACTGTACGTTCACCAATTTCGACGATCTGCTCATCCAATTGCTTTTTAGTCTTAGCAACGATCTCCTCAATTCTTGCTGGGTGGATACGTCCATCTGCAACCAAACGTTTTAAAGATAGTCTAGCAACCTCTCTACGAACTGGATCAAATGAAGAAATCACAATTGCCTCAGGAGTATCATCTACTACAATCTCTGCACCAGTAGCAGCTTCAAGTGCTCGAATATTACGCCCTTCACGACCAATAATCTGGCCTTTCAAATCATCCGATTCAAGATTGAATACAGAGACCGTGTTTTCTATTGTATATTCTGCTCCCATACGTTGTATGGTCTGAATAATAATCTTTTTAGCATCCTTATTAGCGGTTGCCTTAGCTTGAGAAACAGAATCCTTGATGATTGCCATAGCATCAGTTTCAGCTTTGGCTTTCACCTGTTCTAATAACTGTTCCTTAGCCTCTTCTTCAGATAAGCGAGCAACCGTTTCCAGTGCTTTTATATGTTCTGAATGAGAGCGATCCAATTCATCTTTACGTTTTGCTACAATCTTAAGCTGTTTGTCCAAATTTTCGCGAACAGCTTTTAATTCAGCCTCAACCTGATCTAAATCTCCTTTTTTATCATCGAGTTTTTTCAGGCGCGCTTGATATTTTTCCTCCTTATCGTTCCACTCCTTCTCCAAACTCTTAACCTCCATCTCTCTTTCCTTGAGGTCAATCAGGTTTTTGGTTTTGTCAGATTCGTATTGGCTCTTCATCCGAGCAAACTTATCTTTCGCTTCCTGTATTTTTCTTTGTTTGATTCTCTCGTTCTCTGAATCTGACTTTGAACGAATTTTATCCGCTTTATTATTTGCCTCCTGAAGTACACGATCAGCAGATAACTTTGCTTCTTGGATGATAAGATCTGATTTTGCGTTGATCTCAGTAATTTTAGAATTGCTTTGCTTGGACATCATTGATCTTACCAGAAAGTAAGCAATGACGACACCTGCAACCAATCCACCTAAGATTCCCATTATCATCGTTGGTTCCATTGTACGATTTTTTTATTTATTTAATGGGAAAAAACGAAATAGCTATGGAGTAGAAACTATACCAAATTATCTAAAGCACCATTTAGTCTATCAAGGATGCTTTCTGCCTGTTCGACATTGTTAAGCTTTATTTTGAGTTCTGCCAATTCCGTAGCCAGCTGAAGGGCCACGATTGCCAAACTATCTTGCTTATCCTTATTAGAATATTTGTCACGAAAAAGGTTCAACCTTTGGTTCAATTCATTTACTGTCGCCTCAAAAGCTTTTCTATTGCTTTCCTCTACCTCTAATGGATACATTCTGTCCAGTATTTGAACGTCTAATTTATTCTTTACTGTATCCATAATATCCATTTAAATGTTTTGTAACCAGTCCACACAATCGTCAATTTCTTTGACATATTGTTCTAGCCTCTTTTTCAGTCGGGCCTTTTCCTTTGGTTCATTTTCATATTTACTCCTATACCTTTCCTCCGCTTCTTCCAGTTTTTCATTAGAAGACTTAAGTGTTTGCTCCAATTGGGTCAAACGCTCAGTCAAATTACTATTTTTCTCCTCCAACTCTTGGCAAAGCATTTCAAGAAATTGCTTTTGCTCTCCAAGTCGAAGAACTTTTTTATAAATATCTGATGCCTTTTGATCTATTTGCATATTGTTTTAAATCTGCAAAGAGAAAAAACTAGCTTCGGATCTGTGCAGATAACTTTGATTGATATTCTTTCATCAAAGCATCCATGATCTTTGTTATTTCTTTATCCTTAAGTGTCTTAGTGGTATCTTCAAATATGAAACTTACCGCATAGGACTTCTTATCTTCACCTAATTGTTCTACACTTCTGTAAACATCAAAAAGGTTAACGGACTTCAAAAGTTTTTTTCCTTGCCTTTTAGCTATTTGTACAATATCACTAAATTTTACAGCATTTTCAACCACTAGGGCTAAATCTCTTCGAACTGCGGGAAATTTAGACATTTGTTCAAAATGAATCTTTTGCTTTTTAAGCGTTTTTATAAGCGCTTTCCAATTCAAATCAGCATAGAAAACATCTGCCTTTATGCCCATAGATTTGGCAATCTTCGGCGACACCTGACCAAACTCTACAAGTACCTGCGGCCCTCTGTGATAACGCATAGCATATGCAAATCTTTCATCAGAAAACTGAACCTGCTGAAGATTTGATAGCCCAAATCGATCTAAAATAGAATCTACAATAGCTTTTAGGCTAAATGCATCTACTTTCTTCTTTTCTGTGTTCAACCAACTTTCATTCCATCGCATACCTGTCATAAACAAGCTTAGATGCTGCTTTTCAAGAAACTGATCTTCTTCTCTAAGATAAGAACGACCAAATTCAAAGAACTTAAGATCGGCATTTTGTCTATTCTGATTGTGCTCTATGGACATCAAACCAGAAAGCAACATATCAGGACGCATAATATCGTGTGTAACATTTGAAGTGTTATTCACATATACCAACTGCTCATCTGTATAGGGCAAAACAGCTTTATACACCTCAGATTGCTTCAGACTTACGCCCATTATCTCATTAAACCCATTCCCAACTAAAACCGAGGAAACCTCTCGCTGCACTTTTCTAGGATCAGGGTTCTTTCCTACATTGATAGCCATCTTAAAATCTTGAGGCACAGGAACATTATTCAATCCATAAATCCTCAAAATCTCTTCAACGACATCAGCAGGCCTTGTTACATCCGACTTATTTGTTGGTATCTTAACCGTAAATCCATCAGCCGCTCTATTTACAATCTCCATCTCCAATGCACCCATGATCTTATGCATCTCGTCAACAGGAATATTTGTTCCTATTAAAGTATTGATATAAGAATACTTAAGACTTACTTCTTTAGGTTCTACTAGCGCTGGGTAGTGGTCAAATATTTTTGAACTTATCGTACCACCTGCAACCTCTTGAATAAGCATAGCTGCTTTCTTCAATGCATAGATAACAATATTAGGATCTGATCCTTTCTCAAACACCTTTGCGGCATCGGTCCTAAGATTATGCTTCATACTACTAACCCGAACAAATCCAGCATCAAAATGCGCAGATTCTAAAAATATTCGAGTTGTAGCATCGGAGACACCACTATCAAGTCCGCCATATACTCCAGCAATACACATTCCTTTATCATTAGCATCGCAAATCATAAGGTCATTTGCCCTCAATTTGATCTTCGATTCGTCTAAAGCAATAAATTCTGTGCCTGCTTCAAGTGTTTTTACTCGAATAGCTCCACCACTTATTTTATCTAGGTCGAAGGCATGAAGCGGCTGCCCCATGTCGTGCAAGATAAAATTAGTAACATCAACAATATTGTTAGTAGATTTAATACCTATACTATTCAATCGTTGTTTAAGCCATTCCGGAGATTCCTTAACCTCTAATCCCTCAATAACTAAACCAGCATATCTTGGACAAGCCTCTTCATGCTCTATAGTAATACTAATTGGATCTGCAGCACCTTCTTGAAAACCTGAAACATCTGGTAAGATTACAGACTTTTCATATCCTGCATTGATCTGTAAACTTGCTACGAGGTCCTTTGCAACGCCCATATGACAAGTAGCATCAGATCTATTCGGTGTCAAACCGATTTCATATACAATATCAGATTCCAAATCAAAATAAGACGAAGCCTCTGTGCCAGGTGCTACATCCTCGGGAAGGACCATAATTCCATCATGACCTTTACCTAAACCAATCTCATCTTCTGCACAGATCATGCCCATGGACACCTCACCACGAATCTTTCCTTTCTTTATCTTAAATGGGTCACCATCGGAAGGATACAACATAGTACCAACAGTAGCAACCACTACTTTTTGCCCAGCAGCTACATTTGGAGCCCCACAAACAATCTGAAGATCTTCTTCTACACCTACATCAACAGTTGTTAAACTCAGCTTATCTGCATTAGGATGCTGAATGCAGGTCTTTACCTCACCGATTAAAAGCCCCTTCAATCCTCCAGGAACACTTTCAACTTCTTCCATTCCCTCTACCTCTAAACCGATATCAGTCAGAATAACACTGATTTCTTCAGGAGTTTTATCTGTATCTAAATAGCTTTTCAGCCAATTCAGTGAAACTTTCATGTTTAAATATTATTACGAAAGGCCTCAAAAAAGCCCTTGATTTTTATAGATCTTAGATGGACAAAAATATAATTTTATTATGGTTTACCCTTAAATAAAACCAAAGAATATAAAAAAAGGGCTTTCTAAAATCAATTCTGCTTTAGAAGGCCCTTTTACAATACTAATTCCTACTTAATTACTCCACAAGATATTCGGCATTTACTTGAAACACCTGCTTATCTGCTCCTCCTCTGCTCAAGAAAGCAACAACCTGACAGTGCTCAGCAACAAAATCACTGGAAACAGTCAAAGAATAGTCCCTAGAAACAGTGGCTCCAACTACAAGAGGATCTATTGACTCTCCACTAATTGGAGTAAAGAAATCTCTTAGTACATGCTCTTGAATATAATCAACATCTACCCCACTTGGAGTTACTTGAGCTTCATTAATATCATCTTCGAGCAAAACTACGGTTAGAATTAAATCATCGTAATTCAAACTAGCTATAGGGTTAAGGTCTACAGTAACTGAAGCTGATCTATCTGATGCATCATAGGTAATAGCAAGATCCACCTCAACCATCAATTCTTCATTCAATTGCCCAGCAACTTTTGCAGGCCAATCATCTTTACCAAGTATGATATCCGCCTGACCATCAAATTGAATTCTATCAACGGCAGCAGCTGGATAGAAATTTGGGGCTCCTACAAAATTCATAAATGCATTTGTCTGCCCAGTAAATAGCACCTGATTAGATTCTGAAATCGGAAATGCAAAATCGCCAGCATGCACTGCTATTGGAATCAAACGACCAGAGTATTGTTGCTTAAGACCTTTAATTATAGCTGCACCCTCGGGACAATTCACACATTGAACGCCTGTATACTCCTCTACTAGTACATTTTTTTGCTGATCCCCTGTAGGATCAATGGGGTCATCAAAATTCCCTACAATGGGTGGTATTTCTTGGCAAGCACTGAAGCCTACCAATAACATCAGATAAATAAAAAATTTATTTTTCATTCTTTATGATTTTAAAAACTTGTTGTCAAATTAGCTCGAACTCCACTAAACGCAGGCTCTAAGCGACATACCCCACCAGAACATACAATACCCTGTACCTGTTTGACGTAACCTATAGACATACGAGTTGGTCCAGTTACATAAAAAACATCAATTCTTGGATAATGTATCGATAACTTCTCACCTGAATCATTGGTTGGTGAATTTTTACCTGGAGCCACATTGTACATGTCAGTTACTGAAACAGAGAATTTATTAGAGAAATTATACTCTACTCCTCCGTAAATCCAGTCCCCAAAATCATGCTTTACCCCATCCTTTTCTCCAGTGACCATATATTGTCCTTCAAATCGAATTGAGCGCTTTTTACTCAACTTATAAAACACATCGATAAAAGGTGTGATAGTCTCAACAATTGGAACATTGGGCTTGAACTCAAAAACTTCCTGATTGTATTTTTGCATTTGCACACCAGTAGTCAACTTAAATGTACGCTTTGGTTTATAAGTATATTCAAAATAATACTCATCGTAAAGTGGCGCATTGTCTAATGTTACAATATGTGAATAACTAGCATTAAACAACATTTTCTTACTCGGAGCATAACGCACATCAGCCTTCAAAGCCAACTCACCTTTATCTTGGGTTGCAGGTGCATACCTAGCAAGTAATCTATAGGTATGTGTTCTAGCCATTGGAGGCAAGAAATTAACCAATCCATTGTTTAAACTCTCCTGTGGCCTAGTACGGAAACTAAAATTTTCAGTACGCTTACCCTCTAGTGAGATACCAAATCCATTTTTTGAAAAAGAAAGACTAGAGAATAAAACAGAACCTTCTTCAAGTACAAACTGAGAACCTACAATTGTATCTCCAGTAAATTTTGATACGCGTTCTCCTTCAAGATCAACAATATTATCTGATGATTTATAGGCCCCTTCGAAATACCAATTAAAACTTCCCAAAGAAAGCGTATTGTACAAAGAAAAAGCGTAGGTATTATATTGAGGAACAAAAAGGTCTCCATCTCCATAATCACCTAATGAAGCAACAAGGGCATTCATTGAATTATCGTCAAGTGTTCTGTTCACAAAACCAAATCCGGGAGCTAGAGTCAACATACCATCCTCCTTCGGAATGATAAAACCTTCTAAATTGAGCCCCGTAATTAGAGATTCATAAGAAGAAAATAATTGCTTTTGCTTACCAGAGAAGACCTTTACATTCCAATCTTCATTGAAATTATAAATACCCCTTACTCCTAATAAAGCGTTGTCTATTGGTAAACCACGCTCTTCATAAGATCTAAATATTATACCAGAACCCACTTGATCATAAATATAACCTAAGGTAAAATCCAATTTATCCACCTGCTTGCGCACAGTCCACATACCAACACCTTCTCCACTGAAAGATGCCTTTGGATTTCTAAGGTTAGAATTTTGGAAGAAATCAAATCGCAGACCGAAATCAAATCCCCAATTTGAGTAATTTAAATTCAACCAAGATTCTGATCCGAAAAACTGATGATCGAATTGTGGTGTATTTGCAGCACCTATCAAGGAATCCCTCAGGAAAATATTAGCATTGATATGAAGCTTTCCACTAAGTCGGCCTCCATTATTTTGGGCAGTCCCCACGAAGGAGCAACTGATCAGTAGTAAAAAAATGAGTGCACGTTTCATTGTAATTGTAATTTTTAAATTTTTCTTCTGACGATTCTGTAAATTTGGCAACAAGTTAAAGTTTTCTGAAAATTTCGCTTAATAATCTATTAATCATGTTAAATATTCTACAATGACTGCAATTAAATTTCCATATTTGCATTCCAAGTAGGTAAATTTATAGTAAATAAAAATAAAATCATGAAACTCAAATATTGTCTTACTGCACTATTAAGCTTATTTATTCTTTCGGCTAACGCTCAGAAGAAACTACCTAACGTATCTGCAAAATCATTGAATGGTAAAGTAGTTAATCTACTAGATACTTACGGACAAGAAGATGATAAGTTAACGGTAATTAGTTTTTGGGCAACATGGTGTAAGCCTTGTCAAAATGAATTAGATGCTATTTCTTATTTATATGAAGACTGGCAAGAGAACTACGATGTAGAGCTAGTAGCAATCACCATCGACACTAGAAGAAATATGGCTCAGGTAGGACCTATGGTAGAATCCAAAGGTTGGGAATATACTATTCTCTCCGCGGTACAATCTGATATGGAAAATGCATTCAATTTCAACTTCATACCTCAGACCTTATTGATTGACAAAAAAGGAAATATAGTATATACACACAGTAGCTATAACCCTGGAGATGAAGACGAACTAGAAAAATACTTAGAAAAATACGCTGCACAATAAAAAAAGAGGATGGATTGCAACTTGCAATTTCCATCCTCTTTTTTTTGTATATTTGTATTATGAGATCAATACTTAAAAATATCTTTCTACCCATACTCGTAGTGACTATCTGCTACAGTCAGATTGGTGTTTTGATGTATGAGGTCTATTGCCACTGCAAAAAAGAAGCAAGCTATCACCTTCATTTAGCTGTAAATGAATGTTCAGAAAGCCACATGCTCGCTGCAGATAATGTTAGTTGCTGTAGTGCAAATAAATGTACCCTTCCTGATAAAGAGAACAAACCTTGTTCGGAGAAGGATATCAAGCTACTAAAACTTGAAATAGCTAAAAATTTAGTAGAAAACAATCCTGAGCTAGATGTCTTCCATTATTCAGGTAGTGCTCTTCTATTTTTCAACAATTCAATACGAACTCAGATTGGATCATGCATTCAAACAAATGCTCCTCCAAATACTGAACTCAAGAAATCTATTTTTACGAAACATACCCTTCCTTTTATCCAGTCTTTTCTTTGCTAGAATTTAGTCATCGTCTTAACGCATCCGCGTAAAACGCATCAATCAAGATGACTATTTAATCTAACTTAGAAATAATGAAACAACTAATATATTCGCTTTTATTTAGCTTAATTTCCTTTCATATTGTTGCCCAGAACACCCAAATCACAGGGTCCGTTTCTGATGAAAAAGGCAATCCCCTAGAAGGAGCTACAGTTCAGTGGAAAAATACTATCATTGGAACAATAGCTACTGATGGATCATTTGAACTTAACATATCCGAATCTTCAGATACTCTTTTAGTCAGCTTTGTTGGTTTCAATAGTTATGCAGAGCGAGTACTTCCAGGACAGGATTTAAAAATAATATTGACTGCTAACCTAGAACTCAATGAATTTGAGGTTAAAGATGGCAGGGGTTCCAACTATATATCAACAATAAGCACCCTCAATGTCGAACATATCGGAGAAGATGAATTAAGGAAGGCAGCTTGCTGTTCACTCGCTGAAAGCTTTGAAACGAACGGAACAGTCGACGTAATGTATACGGATGCAGTGACTGGGACTAAAGAAGTAAAAATGCTTGGTCTCGGTGGCTCTTACACTCAATTGCTTGCCGAAAAAAGACCCCTAGCAAAAGGACTGGCTTCCCTGTACCTTTTTGATTATTATCCGGGTACTTGGGTAAAAGGGATACAAGTCTCTAAAGGTATTGGAACTGTGGAGAATGGCTTTGACAATATTGCAGGCCAAATCAATTTTGAACTTGCAAAACCTTGGGAGGATGACAAAATTTTCCTAAACACATATGTCAATAGCTTTGGGCGAGTAGAAACAAATCTTCACCTGAATTATCCAATTTCAGATAAATGGAGCATGGGAGTCCTACTCCATGGATCAGGCAATCGGAATCAGGCAGACACCAATGATGATCTTTTCCTTGATACACCTCAAAAAACAACCTTGAATGGGTTGTACAGACTATTCTATAGAGGTAAGTTCCTTAGGTCTCAATTGAATGTTCAATACATAAATGGCAACACACACTCCGGTCAAGTTGACATGGATGTAGAAAATCCCTACCTAGTAAATATGGATCTTGAAAGACTTGATATATTTGGGAAGGTGGGCTATGTAGGATTTGAAGATCCAAATAAATCTATTGGCCTTATTTATAATCTTACTTCCCAAAAGATTGACGAAGAATACGGATATTTAAGACCAAGGGATGGAACTCAAAGCTACGCTTACACAAACTTTATGTTCGTTAGTAAGCCTGGAGACAACTCAAAAATATCTACTGGGATAAGTGCAACCTATTCAAATCTTCAAAATTACCTTGGCAACTTTACTTATAACATAGAGGAGAGACAAGCAGGAGTTTTCTTTGATTTTTCAACTGGATTTGTAAAACCGGAGCAAGCTGTCGAAAAAGAAGATAATACAGATCCCGCATGTAGTTCAGATAAAGACGCTTGCTGCTCGGACAAGGACAACAAAGACGCTTGCTGCTCGGACAAGGACAACAAAGACGCTTGCTGCTCGGACAAGGACAACAAAGACGCTTGCTGCTCGGACAAGGACAACAAAGATGCTTGCTGCTCGGACAAGGACAACAAAGATGCTTGCTGCTCGGACAAGGACAACAAAGATGCTTGCTGCTCGGACAAAGGCAACAAAGACGCTTGCTGCTCGGACAAGGACAACAAAGATGCTTGCTGCTCGGACAAGGACAACAAAGATGCTTGCTGCTCGGACAAGGACAACAAAGATGCTTGCTGCTCGGACAAAGGCAACAAAGACGCTTGCTGCTCGGACAAGGAACCTAGTGTTTTTCTCCAGAAATTAGGCTTAATTACTGGTTTAAGGCTAGATCAACATAATTTATACGGTTTATTGGCAAGTCCAAGAGTGAGCTTGAAATATAACTTTGATGATCGCACTATTGCTCGTTTGAATATTGGTAAAGGGTATAAAACTCCTTACATTCTCTCAGAGAATATCGGGATGTTAATCAGCAATACAGATATAATGCTGGAAGAGGAACTTAATGTTGAAGAGGCATGGAATATGGGTATCAATTTCACTAAAGAATTTATTGTAAATGGCCGCTCAGTAAGCTTGATTGCTGATGCCTACCACTCCGTTTTCATCAACAAAGTTGTAATGGATATGGAAAGGCATTCACATCATGTGCTTTTCTACAATCAAAAAGGTCAAACTAAATCGACTTATTTTCTTGTAATGGCAAATATAGAACTCAACGACAATCTTCGTGTAAAAGGAGCCTACAAATACAATCATTATGAGGTTGGATTCCAAGATGGCAATAGAATCCCACCATTGTTTGCCAAAAACAGAGGTCTCTTTACATTGGAATATACTGTGCCAGGAACAAATTGGGACATCAACTTCAGTACTCAATTCGTCGGGAAACAATTATTCCCAGAACATCCTTTTATTCCAAATACTATTGATCTGACGAATCACGTTGGTAATACACCTTCTTACCAACTTTACAATATTCATATTAATAAGAAATTCAGTGATCGATTTGAATTTTACTTCGGTGGAGAAAATCTAGGTAATTTCACTCAAGAAAATCCTATAATTGATCATGAGAATCCATTCAGTGATTATTTCAATGCTTCCCATATTTATGGCCCAACTTTAGGAATTAGAGGCTACATGGGTATTAAATGGACAATTAAATAAATATATTATGAAAAGGATAAGTGTAATTATTGGCTTGCTTTTTATAGCATCCATTGCTTTTGGCCAAACAAAAAAAGCTAAAATCATGACAACTGCACAATGCAACATGTGCAAAAAAACAATAGAAAAGGCTGTGAATGATTTGGACGGAATAGAGCTTGCTGAACTAGATGTTACTTCAAAGAAACTGAAAGTAAAGTATGATTCTGCAAAACTTTCACTCCAAGCAATACGAGAACGGATAGCATCTGTAGGCTATCAAGCTGATGATGTAAAAGCCATCGAGGAGGCCTATAACGCTCTCCCAGGTTGCTGTCAACTCGGAGGACACGACTAACAAAAAAAAGGTGCTTTAGTATTAAAGCACCTTTTTTGTATTTTGCAAAAAAAAAATGACGCTTCAAGCTCTTGCAGAACAAGTATGCCAAATCTCAATGAAAGCCGGTAAGGCCATTCTTGATGTTTATGATACTTTCGACCCAACTGGTATCAAAAAAAAGGAAGACGATTCACCTCTTACTATAGCAGATCAAAAATCTAATGAAATTATTTGCTTCCACCTAAAGGGCCTCAACAAAAAGTACCCAATCATCTCTGAAGAAAACAAGCAGGTTGATTATGAAGAACGCAAAGAATGGAAACGCTGTTGGTTAGTTGACCCACTAGATGGAACCAAAGAATTTATCAAAAGAAACGGTGATTTTACTGTAAATATCGCCTTGGTCGAAGATCAAAAAATCATACTAGGAGTAGTCTATATCCCCGTTACAAACAAATGTTACTTTGCATTTAAAGATGGTGGAGCACACGAATATATCTCTGCCGGCAACTACAAAAAACTTGAGGCAATGGCATTTAGCAAAACAGATGAAGGTCTAAAATTTGTTTGCTCAAGATCGCACCTAAGCGAAGAAACCAAAACCTATGTTAATCAATTCAACAAACCAGAATTCGTTTCAAGAGGCTCATCACTTAAGTTTCTGATAATAGCAAACAATGAAGCACATATATATCCTAGACTTGGTCCAACAATGGAATGGGATACAGCTGCAGCTCATATTATCCTTGAAGAGGCTGGGGGCAAAGTTTATCAACTAGACCAGAAAGAGTTACGATACAATAAAGAAAACCTCCTAAATCCGTACTTTATAGCAGAAGGTAATACGAACTAATCTAGAATGACAAAATTTTCAGCAGTAATAATAACCAAAAATGAAGCAGACAACATTGAAAGATGTATCCGTAGCCTTTTGCCCATTACTGATGAAGTGCTAATTGTAGACTCAGGATCTACAGATAAGACCAAAGAGATAGCCCAGCGGCTAGGTGCACGTATTATCGAAACATCCTGGGAAGGATACGCAGCAACCAAAAACATTGGGAATGAAGCTGCTGCAAACAACTGGATCATATCAATAGATGCAGACGAAGTGCTCTCAGAAAAACTGCAGCATTCGATCCAAACGCTAGAGCCAAAAGCCAATACCGTGTACATTTTAAACCGAATGACTAACTACTGCGGTAAATGGATCAAGCACTCTGGGTGGTTTCCAGATAAAAAAATTAGAATCTTCAATAGAGCACAAATATATTGGCAAGGTGATTATGTACATGAGACGCTTAATATCCCAGCAGCTTATGAGACATTAGAACTACCCGGCATACTAGAACATTTTTCATACAAAAGCCTTGATGATCATTGGCAACGATTAAATAAATACGCAGAGCTATCCGCCCAAGAACTGCATGCTAAGGGTAAAAAGGCTACATGGATAAAGCTTTGGCTTGCGCCATCCTTTAGATTCTTTAGAACCCTTATTCTTAAAAAAGGAATACTAGACGGCAAGGAAGGATGGATCATAAGTAGCAGAAATGCATACTTGGTGAGAAAAAAATACCGCCTACTTAATCAACTAAACAATACAAATAATGACCGCCCCTAAGGTACTTCACATATCCACTGCTAAGACCTGGAGAGGCGGAGAACAGCAGATCGCATATTTAATGCAAGAACTTAGGAATAAGCAGGTTGACCAATTTGCTTTTTGTATTCAGGGCGGTGCATTTCATGATTTCTGTGTTAAAAATAAATTCAAAGCAACTCCCTTTAAAAAGAGATTCTCTATAAATCCTTTAGTTGCTGCAAAGCTCAAGAAAGTAGTAAAAGCTTTAAACATAAATATCATTCATTGCCATGACAGCCATGCGCACACCTTTGCATATATGGCGATCCGTTTATTTGGCTTAGACTGCCCTATCATTGTTTCCAGGCGAGTAGATTTTCCGATCAATAGCAGTACGCTTTCTCATTGGAAATACAAACATCCCTCGATCAAAAAAATCCTTTGTGTTTCAGACCAAATCAAAGAAATCATAAAAAAGGATGTGCCTGATCATGGACATATTCATACCGTTTATTCTGGTGTTGATCTATCCAGATTCAAAAATTCAAAGACAGATATTCTTCGAACGGAATACAACATTCCAAGCTCAAGTCCCATTGTTGTCAATGTAGGGGCACTGGCGGATCATAAAGACCAAATCACCTTCGTACAGACAATTGATATTCTAAGACAGAGTATCCCAGACCTACGTGCATTTATAATCGGCAAAGATCAAGGAGAGCAAGTGCACATCGAAGAAGAGATCAAACGCTTAAAACTCAATGATTATATTGATTTAACTGGATTTAGATCGGATGTTCCGCTAATACTCCCCCATGCAGATATCTTTCTGTTCACCTCTAAAACTGAAGGCCTAGGGACTTCCATATTGGATGCCTTTGCTTCTGGCCTTGCAGTAGTTGCCACCCCAGCAGGCGGTATCCCAGAATTAGTCATACATAAAAAAACAGGTCTCTTGGGTAAGATAAAAGATCCTTTCCTGTTGGCTGAATTGGCAATAGAAGTGATTCAGAATAATGCACTCAGACAAAAGCTAATCGAAGGAGCGAAAGCACATGTTTTGAAATTCTCTAAAGAAAATACAGCTAAAAATACACTCGAACATTATCGAGAAATACTCGACTAATCCTGTTGAGCTTTAAAATATGCTTTAACTTTTTTGGCAATGGATGGTCCAACGACCTCTGTAAGCTCACTAACAAGCGCTACTTTAACCTGCTTGACAGACCCAAAGTGATTCAGTAACTTATCTGCAGTGTTTGTACCTACACCTGCAATGTTTGTAAGTTCAGTTTGCGTAAGACCCTTAGAGCGTTTATCCCTATGAAAAGTGATGGCAAATCGGTGGGCTTCATTACGAGCATGCTGAATCAACTTCAAAGATTCGGATTTCTTATTGATATATAGTGGAATGGAATCTCCCGGGAAGAAAATCTCTTCCAAACGCTTAGCGATACCTATAACCGTCATCTGACCAACTAAGCCCAACTCTTCAACCGCTTTCATTGAAGAACTCAACTGCCCTTTACCGCCATCAATAATTACTAGTTGTGGCAATGTTTCACCCTCATCCCTCAATCGTTTGTAACGTCGAAAAACTACTTCCTCCATTGAAGCATAATCATCTGGACCTTCAACTGTTTTAATGTTAAAATGTCGATAATCTTTCTTAGATGGTTTAGCATTTTTGAATACGACACAGGATGATACAGGGTATGAACCTTGAAAATTGGAATTATCAAAGCATTCAATATGCAATGGAATTGCATCCATCTGAAGATCATTCTTTAAAGTAGTCAATATGCGTTCGGTATGAGTCAGTTTCTTGACCCTATTAGCCTGCTCTTTTTGCAACTTAAGAATGAAATACTTTACATTTTTCTCGGAAAGCTCTACAAGCTTCCTCTTATCCCCAATCTTCGGAACAATTACTTTAACATCTTCCTCAGGTAATAAAATAGAAAATGGGACTAAAATTTCCTTAGACAAGGAATTGAATTTATTCCTAATCTCTGGCACAGCAAAAGTAAGGATGTCCTCATCTGTTTCGTCTAACTGCCTAATAACTTCTTGAGTGTAAGTATTAATTATTGCCCCGTTGACAATCTTGATATAATTGACAAAGGCCGTACCCTCAATACTAGCTACAGAAAATACATCTACATCTTGTATCGTCTGACTGACAACCATAGATTTACCTTGATAATCTTCAAAGGCCACAAGTTTTTCTTTAATAGACTGTGCCTTCTCAAATTCAAGCTGCTCTGCATGCAATCTCATTTGATCAACGAAGTGCCGCTTTACATGTGCAAAATTACCTTTGAGAATATTCTTGATCTGATCAATCTTATCATTATACGGCTCTTCTTCTTCCAAACCCGTACATGGCCCAAGGCAATTTTTAATATGATACTCTAGGCAGAGCTTATACTTTCCGGCATTTATATATTCTTCTCCCAAATTATAGGTACAAGTCCGGAGGGGAAATAGATGCTTTATCAGATCTAAGAGAACCTTTATTCTCGACTTTGAGGTATATGGCCCAAAGTAAAAAGAACCATCTCGAATGACTTTTCTAGTAATAAAAACCCTTGGAAAACGCTCTTTCTTAATGCATATATAAGAGTAACTCTTACCGTCTTTAAGCATTACATTATACCTTGGCTGTAACTTTTTTATTAGGGTATTTTCCAATAAAAGCGCATCTGTCTCTGTCTCAACAATAACAAACTCAAGCCTTTTTGCCTGCTTTACCATTATCCTGGTCTTGTTGCTCTGATGTTTTTTGTCGCCAAAATAGGAGGAGATCCTATTTTTAAGATTCTTGGCTTTGCCCACGTATATAATTACATCGTTATTATCAATGTACTTATAGACCCCAGGGTCCTTTGGCAAATCAGGTAATAAAACTTTGTAATCGTCTATTGTCATAATACACAAAAAATACAATGTAAGTAATTGTCTTTCACTGAACGAATAACCTAACAGATAGATATTACTTTTGTTGAAGATAAATTATAAACTCAATACCTCAATTGTAACTCCTTAAAAAATCAAATTTTTTCCATTAGCCGAGTACGAATTGCTGTAGACAGCGGAAAATTAATTTGAACAACTTAAACAAACACTATGTCAGGATTTCTATTCGTAAAACAATTATCGAAGATCAAGTCTGAATCTAAATATAATAATCTTTTTCTTCCAGAGCCTTTCTCAAATGTAAGATCTAAGTTTATTAGTGCATCCATGAACAAAGAGATCAAAAACACAACGATCCTTTATCTGGATGACAAGAATTTTCAAAAAGGCAATATGGTCGTTCTTGACCCCAAAACAGGTCTACCTATATGGGAAATGCCATTTAACTTGGACGAGATAAACTAAACTTTACTTTTCATACAAATAATTAGTAAAACAATCATTACATTAGCAACAAATAGTTTGCTAATGAACACAGATGTTTTGCTTGATGTTGAGCATATGACTGGATTCCTAATTGAGCGTAGTTCAAAAAGGATGAAACAAGTATGCCAACAAATTCTAAAAGAGAAGGGATTCAACATTACAGTTGATCAATGGGTCGTATTGCAAGAACTCAACAAGAATGATGGGCAGGGTCAAATTGCCTTGGCAAACAGTACATTTAAGGATGCTCCTACTATTACTCGAATCATAGACCTACTATGTCAAAAGGGATATGTAGAGCGGATTAACAATCCGGATGATAGGAGAAGATTCAAAATATGTCTAACACAATCGGGAGATAATCTCGTTTCTGATGTTGGTCCACATATTCTTGAATTTAGGAAAAAAGCATATGCCGGATTAAACCAAGCACAGCTGGCCAATCTGAAGCAGTCCTTAAATCATATTTTTGACAATCTAAACGCCATATAAATCACAGGCCTATGCATTATCATTCACTTGGGAAAATACCCCCAAAGAGACATACCCAATTCCGTAAACCGGATGGGAGTCTTTATCATGAGGAGCTGTTTTCAACAGAGGGATTCAGTGACAACTATTCTCTCCTATATCATGCCAATGCACCCACACAGATCACTCAAGTAGGTGCCCCCTATTCAGTTGCACCAGAATTGATCGATGATAAGCAACTTAAACATAGATCACTTCTTGGTTTTAAGGTAGAGCCAAATGCCGATTACCTAAAGTCAAGAGTACCTGTCTTGGTGAATAATGATTGTAAAATATCATTAGCAGCACCCTCAAAGAGTATGGATACATACTTCTTTAAAAATGCCGATGCAGATGAGGTCCTATTTGTGCATGTCGGCTCAGGAGCACTAAAGACTCCTTACGGAAAAATCAACTTTGAATATGGAGACTATTTAGTCATCCCAAGAGGTACAATCTATCAACTTGAATTTAATGATAGCAACAATAGACTACTGATAGTTGAAAGCACTAGTCCCATCATTACACCAAATAGATATAGGAACAAATTCGGTCAACTAATGGAGCATGCTCCATTCTGCGAAAGAGATATTCGCAAACCTGCTGAATTGGAGACGAATGACGAAAAAGGTGATTTTAAATTTTTCATTAAGAAACAGGATATGATCTATCCTTACACCTACATGAATCATCCATTTGATCTCATAGGCTGGGACGGATACGTTTACCCCTACGCCTTTTCCATTCACAATTTTGAACCTATCACAGGTAGAGTGCACCAACCACCACCAGTTCACCAAACTTTTGCAGCAAGAGGCTTTGTGATCTGTTCATTTGTGCCAAGGTTATATGATTATCACCCCTTGTCAATACCTGCACCTTATAATCACTCAAATATAGATTCTGATGAGGTTCTATATTATGTGGATGGTGATTTTATGAGTAGAAAACATGTTGAAAAAGGAATGATCACGCTACATCCTGGAGGAATACCACATGGACCTCATCCAGGTACAGTTGAAAAGAGTATAGGAAAAAAAGGTACAGCAGAACTCGCTGTTATGGTAGATACTTTTGCTCCTTTAGTTATGACAAAACAAGCCTTCGAACTCGAAGACCCTGATTATTATAAAAGTTGGATAGAATAAAACTAGGAATATGGATACGTCAACAAGCATAGCATCGAATATTGCAACAGATGCTTTTCCAATTAATGGAACAGACTACATTGAATTTTATGTAGGTAATGCTAAACAATCAGCAATTTATTACCAGGCAGCATTTGGTTACAGACTGGTTGCATACAAAGGACCTGAGACAGGAAGCAGAGACATCGTTTCCTATGTACTTCAACAGGGAAAGATTAGAATTGTACTTACTGCAGCTTTGAACCCTGATCACGAGATTTCAAAACATGTCACAAAACATGGTGATGGAGTGAAAACGCTCGCTCTTTGGGTAGATGATGCAACTGAATCTTATAAAATAGCCATTGATAGAGGAGCAGAATCAGCTTTCGAACCCCATAGCGTAAAGGATGACAATGGTTCAGTGAAATTAGCAGGAATTAAAACCTACGGCACTACAGTTCACACACTTGTAGAACGCTCAGCATATTCCGGTGCTTTCATGCCAGGCTACGAGGCAAGAGAAAGTGCATACCCGGTTGATGAGGTAGGCTTGAAGTATATTGACCACTGTGTTGGTAATGTAGAGCTTGGAGACATGGACAAATGGGTAAAATTCTACCAAGATGTCTTAGGTTTCAAATTATTGATCACATTTGATGATAAAGATATCTCAACGAAATATACCGCATTGATGTCCAAGGTTGTTTCTAATGGAAATGGTTTCATAAAATTTCCAATCAATGAACCAGCCAGAGGACTAAAAAAATCTCAAATCGAAGAATACCTTGACTTTTATCATGGTGCTGGTGTACAACATATAGCAGTTGCAACAGACAACATTATAGAAACAGTAGGAAAACTAAGAGCCAAAGGAATAGATTTTCTACATGTACCAGAAATATACTACGAAACAGTTCTTGATCGTGTAGGAAAGATTGATGAAGATCTTGAAGAATTGAAAAAGCTTAATATCCTGATCGATAGAGATGAAGAAGGATATCTACTTCAAATCTTTACAAAACCTGTACAAGACAGGCCAACGGTTTTTTATGAGATCATCCAAAGAAAAGGAGCCCAATCATTTGGGAAAGGTAACTTCAAAGCATTATTTGAAGCGATAGAAAGAGAGCAAGCCCTAAGAGGTACGCTATAATAAAAATGGGCTGCCAATTCAGGTAGCCCTTTTTTATTTACATCCTCACATTGGTATTGTTATTTAAAGACCAATTGTATTCCAAATAGTCAATACTACCAGAGTCATCTATTTTTTCCTCAGAATATTTATTGATATAATCCTTGATACTTGGAGTCTCACTGTTCTTAAAATCTCCTCTAAACCAAGAGAAAATTTTCGACAATTTAGCCATATCCTTTTCCACCATGTTCTTAGTAGGATCATTTATAAAATCATAAGCAGCCAAATCAAGTTGCTCCTCTAATCCTGAAGCCTCAAAAGCTCTGTAATGCAGTCTTGGGCAAGAGATAGACGCACAATTTATTGCAAAGTGAATTCTAGGATCATCAAAGTTTTTTCTTAGAATCTTATGCTCAATATCATTTAGACTATACTCCAGCCCTTGAAGACTTATAAACTCGATATCCCAAACAGAATTTATAAACGGTATTCCCCTCTTGATATCACGGATACTTTCAACTGGATAATGATCTAAAACAAGTTTTATTGTATATGCATTGT
>Ga0206130_10003266_pt1 | contig 21556 bp, 19 predicted proteins | sample Helgoland_Spring_9_FD_148637 | JGI IMG/M metagenome (GOLD analysis project Ga0206130, IMG submission 148637) | Pelagic subsurface seawater microbial communities from Kabeltonne, Helgoland, North Sea - Helgoland_Spring_Bloom_20160512_1 | ecosystem: Environmental > Aquatic > Marine > Epipelagic ... | reverse complement strand
CGAATTAGACCAATTGTATTCTTTAAAATCACTTTGGAATAAATGAAAATTAAAGTTCAATGGCTGAGAACGATATTGATATTGAGCGGTTGCAATGATCTCTTTGTATAGCTCACGACCCACGAGGGCTTTAAAAGAAGTAGTTGCAAATTCATCTTTTAAAGATTGATAAGCTTCAGCCTGTGCATTTATACCAAAAAGTGCTTTAGACCATTTGACTTGGGCAGCCATTTGACTCAAATCAATCTCATTAGGTAAAATTGTGTCTTTACTATATTCGTTTAAACCTATAGCATACCTCCATTTGTGATGAAAAAGATCTAATTTCAAGTTGCCCAAATTCTTATCTCTGTAAGAAACATAAAGATTGTTTTCTAGACTGCTATTATTGATACTGTCCATAGCACTTGATTCATAAGCATCATAAAAATAGACCCCTACACGATCCTGTATGTAACTGTATTTTTTATCCTCCACAGAAATACGATGACCTAATGTCATCTTATAAACTATTGTATCTTTTGAAATAGGAAACATTTGATATTGCTGTTCCATAAAATACCGTTTTCCCTCTAGTTCATTCCTGGCTGCTATTTGAGTAGAAAGGGTAGAACGGTTAGAAAAGCCATCATAAAACTGAAATTGCTCCTCCCCATTTTCATCAAGCACAGGTTGCCCAGTGTCGTCAGCTACCACATAGTTAGGCGAATTTTCAAAGAAATATACGGCATCATTTGTCAATCCACCATTCACTTCATTTTCTAAAGATTGGGTTGTTTGATGTAAACGCAATCGGTATCGTTTGTCATAGCTTTGATACTGTGTACTCATCCTAAACTGACGCGACCTACTCAAAGAGGATACATATTTTCCCATAGACCTAAAACCTTTAAAAGAAACAGCTACATTTAACCTTTGTGAAGTATTAATCGCCAGAGTTGCATCTAAATTTTGTCCTTGTCTAAAAGTAGATTTAAAGAAAAGCTCTGTGTAGGGTGATGGCACTTCGTAATAGTTAACATCTTCTTTCTCAAAATATCCGAAATGCTTTACTCTAGCTCCCATCTGTGGGGTTAAAGGGTCTTGATGAAAATCATATCCCATTTTATTAAAGCCTTCACCCATATTTGGTAAGGGCAAATATTCAAAATAGTCTTTTCGTAAAAAATTAAAGGTGTATTCTCCTTGAAGTGAAAGCGTTGTGTCTACGGTTGTTTCTGATCCATCAAAATGTAGAATTTTATAATCTTCTACCGTAACAAGATCCATTGGTTTTACATAAGGTATAAATCGTTTAGCCGTTGAATCTTTTGGTTTGCTTTTTTTTCTCTTATCCTGAATCGTTAGAGAATCAATTACTTTCTTATTAATCTTCTCACTTGCCGGTGAGATAGAATCTTTTTCAATTTCAAGCTGTAGATCAATCGTTGGCAAGCTATCCTTCACCATGGAGAGCACTTCTTGACTACAAGTAGTTTGAGAAAAAATAAAAAAAAGTAGAAAAATGCTAAATCGCATGTAAGCAATAATTTGTTTGCGAAGTTATGATAATTGTGAGTAATTTGTAATACTACTTGTCAAACTTAAGAAGTCTTTTAACAAATGCTTGAAATTCAATACTCCAATAGCCTTGAAGCAGGAACAGACGAAGCAGGACGTGGATGTTTGGCTGGCCCTGTCACAGCTGCCGCTGTGATTTTACCACCCAATTTCAAGCTCCCTTTATTAAATGATTCAAAAAAAATAACTGAAAAACAACGATTTGCTCTTCGTCCAGAAATTGAGCATCAAGCAATTGCATATGCTATTGCTCACGTTTATCATGAGGAGATTGATGAAATTAACATTCTGAATGCTTCAATAAAAGCCATGCATTTGGCTTTGGATCAACTTTCAAAAAAGCCAGAATATATTATCGTAGATGGCAATCGATTTAAATCTTTTCAAGAGATTCCACATCGATGCATAATAAAAGGGGACGGTAAATATCAAAATATAGCTGCTGCATCTGTATTGGCTAAAACATACCGAGATGATTTCATGGAAAAATTAGGATTAGAGTTTCCTCAATATGATTGGAAAAAAAATAAAGGCTACCCTACAAAAAAACATCGCGAAGCAATCAAGGAATATGGAATCACCTCCTATCATAGATCATCCTTTCAATTATTACCTCAATCCCAAAAAATATAGTTTTTAGTTTTAATTTACTTAACTTTATTTTTCAACCCCAATCCAACACCTTTGAAGCAATTCAATTCTTTTTACGATGCTCTAAGTATCAATGAACCTAAATTGATACAACAAATTGAAACTTTTGCAACCCTTGAAATTGTAAATTAAAACACCTTTGTTTTAGAGCCTGAAAAGTATATTAAATGTTTTGAGGATAGAGCTATTCCTATTACTGTTCAAAGAGGGATGCATAAAGGAAACGTTATAAAGAGCTATAGCTTAAATAGCAGTCACACTCCTAACTTTTCACAGCCAAAAAAGTTTCTTCTATTCTTCTTGAAATTAGAAATAAAATCAGAAACTAATACTTGACTTTTTAGTCGATTATCGTTTACTAGTTCGTTAATAACATTTCCAAAAAATAAGCTAAGGCAAGAAGGAGTTTTTTAATTTTGATACCATATGAGAATTAAACTATTCCTTCTTAGCCTCTTGCTTCTTGGCTCGTGTAAGACGGCAGTAAAAGAATCCCCTAGCCTACTAGATTGTGTTCCGCAAAATAGCCTTGCAGTATTTCAGCTTAATGATCAAAACATGCTAGAAAATGCTCATATTAACCTTCCCTTTTTGGCCGAAATTGTTGCTATTGACTCGCGTATTGATCAAGACATCAAAGACATACTCCCTAAAAGCTTCCCTCCCAAAGCATTATTATGCTTCACCCCTGAGGGAAAATCAGCAATAGCGCTTTCTTTTATTTACAAAAAGGAATCAATTGACAGCATTCCAGAGTTTTCTGGGGAGCAATTATTTTACAATAATACAGCCATAACAATAGCACAAAAAGATCAGCGAAAAATCTACAGTGCTTCTATTGAAGGAATTCAAATTGTGACTACTTCACAGTTGGTTCTGGAAAACAGTATTCGAAACCTCCAGAACAAACGCCCTGGAATACAAAATCATTACTTTTTTGATTTAGCCCAGATTAGTGATGATAATGCTCCAATGAGTGTTTTATTACATCAAGACTTTAAAGAAGTTTTGCAAAAACTTTTTCCAAAAACACCTTTTTTTCCGTCTCTAGGGAGTAGTTGGTTTTCGTTTGATTTCAACACCAAAAAAGATCCTTTTACATTAGATGGAGTGAGTTTTATTAATGATTCTATACCCGATGAACTAACTCTGGTAAAAGGATTGAATCCAAAAAGAATCACAAGTACTGCTTTTATTCCACAAAACTTTGATGCTTTTCTAGCACTCGCAGTAAACGACTACAAAACACTTGAGGATAATTTCAAACAATACAGTCGTTATAAAAATATTGCACTTCCTGAAATAAATTTTGATCTATTAAGCGCAATTGATGAAATCGCTTGGTTGAAACTGCAAGAAAACAAGGCTCTTCTTTTTCGACTAATAAATGATGAAAACATCAACCCTTTGTTGTTTTCTCAAAAAGTGTCATCGGGAAGTTACAGAGGCCAAGAATTGTTTAATCAAAAATTACCGCAAGATCTTTTAACTCTTTTGGAAACCTACGGAATGTTGACAAACCCAAAGTGGGGAGTGCAATTGGAATCTTTTGTGATTTTTGCGGAAGACAAAACCTTTCTCAAACAAATCATTGGGGCTTACCTTGATGGAAAAACTTTAGAGAATGATCTCAATTTCAAAAACCTCAATGATGATTTGGCCGACAATAGTACTTTCTTATGGCTGGGGAAAACTAAAAATCTAATTTCAATTTGGAATAAATCATTTGAAGAATCTTCGGGGGCGTGGAAAAAAATAGATCTAAAAAAATACCCACTGCTTGCGCTACAAGGAGTTTCTGAATCAGGTTTTATACAAACCCGTTTTACAGCCCAAAGAAATGATCTGGATGAAAAGAAAGGTGGTGTTAGCAATCAATATAGTTTTTCAACTGATGCTCCTGTGTCTAGAGCGCCTCAATGGATTAAAAATCATAGAAATAAGACAATGGATGTCGTTGTTCAAGATCAAAACAACGTACTCTATTTATTTTCAAACACAGGGACTTTGTTTTGGAAAAAACAACTTTCAAGTGCTATTATAGGAAACATCTCTCAAGTTGATTTATATATGAATAGACGTCTTCAAATGGCTTTCCAAACAGAAGATCGTTTTATGATATTAGACCGTAATGGAAAAATAGTCGCTCCTTTTGATATAAAAATTTCTAATGAATCTCCAAAACAGTTTGCCGTGTTTGACTATGATTTAAACCGAAATTATCGTTTTCTTTTGAGTCAAGGAAAACAAATTCAAATGTTTGATAATCGAGGTAAAAAGGTATCTGGATTTAAATTAAAGAAATTAAAACAACCCTTGCAAAACCCTCCCAAACACATTCGTATGGGGACAAAAGATTTTATTGTTTTACAAGATATTGATGGGCAAGTTCAAATATTAAACCGTCAAGGCAAAGAACGGATTCCATTAAAAAGCAATGCTAATACCTCCAACAATCCAATCTTTGAATATCGAAATACCTTTGCCACTATAAATAAAGAAGGAGATTTAATTCAAATTGACACCAAAGGAAATATAACTGTAAACGATTTAAATCTTCGCCCAGGGCAAACTGTTGATATGACCTCAAAATCATTAGTTAGTTTTTCTGAAAATAATTTATTGATAAAAGGAATCCCTGTAGTACTCCCTTTTGGGAATTATACCGCTCCAAAAATTCACTACCTCAACAATACCATATACGTTACCCTTACAGATCTTGACACTGAAAAAGTATACGCTTTCTATAGTAATGGAACTGCAGTAAGTGGTTTCCCTGTTTATGGAAATTCAAAAGTAGATTTAGCAAATGCAGATGACGATAATGCGATTGAAATGGTGGTTCAATCTGAATCAAATAGTTTTTTGATTTATCAAATTAATTAGAATTTTCCTTCATCAAGTTCAGCATCAAAAAGTTTTTGGAAATGATTTTTCAACTTTTCTTTAACTTCCGCTTTAGAAACTTGAATTCCAAGTTCTTTAGCCAATGAGGTCACGCCTTTTCCTTGAATTCCACAAGGAACAATTCCTTCAAAATAAGACAAATCGGTATTTACATTAAAAGCAAAACCATGCATAGTGACCCAACGGCTAGCGCGAACACCTAAGGCACAAATCTTTCTGGCATAGGGAGTTTCAACATCCAACCAAACTCCAGTTTCACCTTTACTACGAGTTCCTTCAATCCCGTATTCCTTCAAGGTTAAGATTACCATTTCTTCAAGTAAGCGAAGGTATTTGTGTATATCTGTGAAAAAATTATCTAAATCTAAAATAGGGTAGCCTACAATTTGACCTGGACCATGAAAAGTGATATCCCCTCCTCGATTGGTTGCATAAAATTCAATTTCCTTTTCTTTTAAACGCTCTTTATCCAACAGTAAATGTTCTTCTTTTCCGCTTTTTCCTAGAGTAAAAACAGGGGTATGTTCTACCCAGAGCAAATAATTTTTAGTAGGTTCTTGTATATCTTTTTGTCTGTTTGACCTCTTGACTGCAATGATTTGGTTAAACAAATCTTCTTGAATCTTCAATGCCTCTTGATAAGGGGTCCTGCCGAGCTCTATAAGTTGAACCTGTTTGTTTTGAATTTCCATTGTTAAATTAAATGGTAATATTCCATCGATTTGGATTATTTAAAATCACTAAAGCTGCAATTACTCCAGGAACCCATCCGCAAAGGGTTAAAATAAAAACAATAAGAACTGATCCACAGCCTTGATCAATCACTGAAAGGGGAGGAAAAAAGATTGCTAATAAGACACGAAAAAATCCCATTGATTTATACTCTTGTACAAAGATATAAAAATTGATTCCTTAAATTTTTTTAGTCTCCGTATCTTTGCAAGAAATTTCAACCTATGGCAAAGCTTTCCGAACAGGAACTTATTCGCAGAGAAAAACTTGATGGACTTAAAAAAATGGGGATAGATCCCTATCCAGCTGCACAGTTTCCAGTTAATTTTTACGCTAAAAATTTACCCGAAAACTACACTGAAGAGAAGAACGTAATTCTCGCAGGAAGACTAATGTCGAGAAGAATTCAAGGGAAAGCAAGTTTTGCCGAGCTTATGGACAGTTCAGGTCGAATTCAAGTGTATTTCAACAGAGATGAAATTTGCCCTGGAGAAGACAAAACCTTATATAATGAGGTATATAAAAAACTTTTGGATATCGGGGACATCATCGGTGTAGAAGGGACATTATTCACTACTATGGTAGGAGAGCAAACAGTTAAAGTAACAGGCTTTACTGTGCTAAACAAAGCACTACGTCCTTTACCTCTACCCAAAACAGATGCTGAAGGAAACAGTTATGATGAATTTAATGATCCCGAGTTAAGATACCGTCAACGGTATGTCGATTTGATCGTAAATCCCTCAGTAAAAAACACCTTCATACAACGCTCTAAAATCACCACAACCATTCGTGATTTCCTTACGGAAAAAGAATATCTAGAGGTAGAAACACCCATTTTACAACCCATTCCAGGAGGCGCAACTGCTAGACCTTTTGTGACTCATCACAACGCGCTCAACACTCCTTTATATCTTCGAATTGCAAATGAATTGTATTTGAAACGTCTCATTGTTGGAGGTTTTGAGGGGGTTTTTGAATTTGCTAAAGACTTTAGAAATGAAGGAATGGACCGCACTCATAATCCAGAGTTCACCGTCATGGAGCTATACGTGGCATACAAAGATTACTTCTGGATGATGGAAACCACAGAAGCCTTATTAGAAAAAATCGCAATGGACGTCCACGGTACTACCGAATTAACGGTAGGTAATCATAAAATAAATTTTAAAGCTCCTTATCCACGCGTGCCAATCTTAGAGGCTATTCAAACCTATACTGGGATTGATGTTTCAGAAATGAACGAAGAACAACTTCGAGAAACAGCAAAAAAATTAGGCCTTGAAGTTGATGACACCATGGGTGAAGGAAAGTTAATCGATGAGATTTTTGGTGAAAAATGTGAACACCATTACATCCAGCCTACCTTTATTACTGATTATCCAAAATCAATGAGTCCCTTGACAAAAGAACATCGATCAAACAGAAGACTTACAGAGCGATTTGAATTGATGGTTAATGGAAAGGAATTGGCCAATGCGTATTCTGAATTGAATGACCCCATTGACCAACGCGAGCGATTTGAAGCCCAACTCAGTTTGAGTGAAAAAGGAGATGATGAAGCTATGTTTATTGATCAAGACTTCTTAAGAGCTTTGGAATATGGAATGCCACCTACTTCTGGAATTGGTATTGGTATTGATCGATTGGTTATGTTAATGACTAACAATAGTTCTATTCAAGAAGTATTGTTTTTCCCCCAAATGAAACCTGAACAAAAAGCAGTAGCACTAAGCGAGGAGGAAAAGAGCATCCTTCAACTCATTAAACAAAGTGAGGTTGCTGATTTAATCTCCATTAAAACTGCAGCAGGACTAAGCAATAAAAAATGGGATGTTTCTATTAAAGGGTTGACACACAAAAATATTGTCAAAATCATCAAAAATGAAGAAGGCCTCTTTATCGAAATGTTAAAATAGTCTTAAGCATTAAACTTTTCATTCTAGCGTGTATCTAAGAGAGAAACAAACATTTTTATTATGAAAAAAATTTATTTCCTTTTTGCCCTTGTATTACCCTTCATAGGAACTGCCCAAAAGCATCATAATTCTTCAGAACTAACCTCTGAACAACATGCAGCTCTTAAAACTAAAAAACTTCAACTTGTATTGGATCTAAACGAAGAACAAGCAAAGAAGATAGAGGCAGAAATCAATAAACAGGAAGCGCAATTTTCTGAGATAAATGAAAGAAAAGAAGCGCTAAATTCTCAGGATCGCTATGCAGTTCGCATGGAAAAAATGAATCGTCAAATTGATATGCAAAATAAAATGAAAAGCATTTTGAGTGAAGAACAATATGCCGAATGGAGAAAAATGAACTCAAAGTTTAATGAAAAAAATAGACGTAGAGGGCACTCTATGAATCCTTCAAATGGAAAAGAAGGTAGGAAAACGAACAAAAGGCCTCGGTACTAAAACATAAAAAAGGCTGAATATTCTCCAGCCTTTTTTATTTGATTTTTTTTAAAATACTTTAAACTTAGTTCTTCTATTTTAAGCATGAAGGGATTCAGAACTATCAGAACCATTTCCACAATCGTTCACAAATTATCTTCTCCATGTCCAACAGCGATTAGACGTTCTTTACTTATTCCTTTTAAAATCATGTATTCAACTACAGCCTTCGCTCTTCGCTCTGAAAGACTCAAATTTGAAGTAGTACTTCCTCTTGAATCAGTATGTGATCCTATTTCAACCAAAATGTTTTTATTTTCTTGCATTCGATTAAGGATATACCAATCAATAATTCTTATGGCCTTAGATGTAAGTTCAGCGCTTCCTAATGCATGATGAATAGGTAAAAGCTCTCCGCGTTCAGGAATCGTTCAAGGGACTTCTCTCCAAGCTGATGTTCCACCTTTTTTTTACAAGAACTTTCTTTACCACTTGAACCGATTCTGAGGGTATAGTAATCTCTTTTGTAGTTTCATCTGACACTAAAATTTGACGCTCAATGGTCTGACTTTTTAAAGGAATTACTTCCTGTCTGGCTTGGGCAGGAGAATCCTCAACTTATTTTGTAATCAAACGATACTTTCCTTTAATCTCCTTAGCTGTTGTTTTTTCAATGGCTGCTAATTTCTGAATAGGAATCTCACGAACCACAGCAGGATTTTCTGGTAACGATTCAAAATATTCTTGTGCAGAAATAAGTTGTACGCATAATAGAGCCAAAATGGCTAAGTATTTTTTTTATTGGGGTTTAAGATTTGGTTTAAAAAACTAATTTAAAAAACTAAATCGTTTTTACCACTTTTTTGAAGGCATTGATCGTAAAGTCTATGTCCTCAAATGAAAGCGCATCATTCAAAAAATAACTTTCAAAGGCGCTGGGAGGTAAGTAAATTCCTTCATTCAACATACCGTGGAAATAAGTATTGAATTTTTCATTGTTCCCAGAAGCTGCCGTTTCAAAATCAATTACCTCGTCCTCGGTAAAATGGAGAGAGATCATTGATCCTAATCGATTGATTTGAAATGGAATATCAGTGTCTTTTAAAACTGTTTCTAAACCTTCATGCAAACGCGCTGTTTTGAGATCCAACCGATTAAAAACTTCTTGATCCTTGTTCAACTCTTGAAGCATGGTAAGACCTGCAGCCATCGCCAACGGATTTCCGCTTAAAGTTCCCGCTTGATATACAGGGCCCTCTGGTGCCAAATGTTTCATGATTTCATTTTTAGCAGCAAAAGCTCCTACGGGTAAGCCTCCTCCCAATACTTTTCCAAACGTTACTATATCTGCTTTAATTCCCAGTAGTTCTTGAGCACCTCCTTTAGCCAAACGAAATCCTGTCATCACTTCATCAAAAATAAGCAACGAATCAAACTGATTGCATAGTGCTCTCAATCCTTCCAAAAAACCTTTTAATGGTGGGATACAACCCATATTTCCAGCTACAGGCTCTATGATAATTGCTGCAATTTCATCTGGATACTCTTTAAAAAGTTGGGCAACTGCTTCCAAATTATTGTAGGGTGCTAATAAAGTGTCTTTGGCAGTACCTCTTGTCACTCCAGGACTACTTGGACTTCCAAAAGTAACAGCTCCGCTCCCAGCTTGAATTAAAAACGCATCTGAATGACCGTGGTAACATCCTGCAAATTTGATTATTTTTTCTCGTTGTGTAGCTCCTCTTGCTAATCGAACTGCACTCATACAGGCTTCAGTACCTGAATTCACAAATCGTATCTTATCAATATTAGGCACCATTGAAATAGCTAGCTCAGCAATTTCCGTTTCCAAAGCCGTTGGCATTCCAAAAGAAGTCCCTAAATCTGCTCTTGATTTCACTGCTTCAATTACAGGTTCATGAGCATGCCCCAAAATCATAGGTCCCCAACTCGCAATATAATCGATCAATTTATTGTTATCGGCATCGTAGAGGTAAGCACCTTTGGCATGTTCTACAAAAATAGGGGTACCACCCACCGCTTTAAAAGCACGTACGGGGGAGTTAACTCCGCCAGGGATTACATCTTGTGCTGCTTTGAAAAGAGCACTGCTTCTTTGGTATTGCATAATTTTATGGATTGATGGGTATACTCAGATTTTGACCTAAATAAATAGTTTTGTCCTTAATCTTGTTGTGTTTAATGATATGTTCGAGAGAAACATTATATTTTTTAGATACTGAATATAACGTATCTCCTTTTTGAACAGTGTGGTATGTCGTTTGATTATTTTCTTTTTTCTCTTTCTTTACCTTAGTTGTCTTTCCTTTTTTACTGTCAAAACGTGCTAAATCAAAGCGTTCAATTAAACTAATTAATTTCTCTGGATATTTAGGATCTGTAGCATAACCTGCTTTTTTAAGTCCTTTAGCCCAGGCTTTATAATTGTCTATTTTAATCTCAAATAAGAAAGCATAGCGGCCTCTTTCTGTCAAAAAAAGAGAATGGTCTCGGTAAGAGGTTGTAGGATTTTTATACACTCTAAAACACTCTCCTTTTTCGTCATCATCGTGGTATATGCGTTTTCCAGACCAATCTGAATGACATTTTATTCCAAAATGATTATTGCCTTCAATTGCTAATCGACCATAGCCTAAACCTGATTCTAATATTCCTTGAGCAAGAGTAATGCTTGCAGGAATTCCATATAGATTCATTTCCTCTTGTGCTGTAGAACTAAATTTTTCAATGTATTGAGTGATTTTTTCTTTATTGGTTAAAGTCTTTGTAGGTGTTTTTACTTTTTTAACTTCAGTCGGGGTAGCTACAACTTCTTTGGCAGGAGGTGTTGAAACTGACTCACGAATCACTACTTTTCTTGAGCTACCACAAGAAAAAAAGAAAAACAAAACTATTAAAAGAGCAAGTCTTTGCCATAATGTAAATGGAGTTTTCCCTTTTTCTGAAGTTGAAGATTCATCCCTTTGACCCCTTGCAGTCCTCCTGTATGAATAATCAAAATCTTCTTCCCCCATTGCCATTTATTTTGTTTTATGAGATCAAAAATACCAAAAAGCAGCTTTCCAGTGTAAATTGGATCCAATGGAATTTTATATTGTTGATAAAAAGAATTCATAAATGAAATTAATGTATCATTCACTTTAGCATATCCTCCAAAGGTATAATGCGCCTCAATTCTCCAATTTTGTTTTTCAATATATTGAGAAATTTGATTCTCCACTTCTGGATTTTTTAATGCATTAAACCCAATAACCACTTGACTAGAAACACTACTATTAATCAAGCCAGCCAGAGTCCCACCTGTCCCTACGCTAGAACAAATCACATCAAAGTGTTCATCTTCTTTTTGTAAAATTTCCTCACACCCTTTTACGGCGAGGATTTCCGTACCTCCTTCAGATATTATCCTCAGGTTCAGATAAAAAGACTTTAAATTATGGACTAATTCTGAGGCTTCTTTTAAATCATACATTGCTCTTGAAACACAATGAATCTTCATTCCTTGATCACTACAATAGCTCAATGTACTACTTGATGCTATTTTATTTTCCCACTCCTCTCCTCTTACAATTCCAATGGTTTGAATATTGGCTAACTTTCCCGCTGCCGCGACCGCTGCAAGGTGATTCGAAAAAGCACCTCCAAAAGTCAAAACTATAGAATTTGAGAGTGATTCTATATCTTTAAAAATATATTTAAGCTTACGGAATTTATTTCCAGAAACAATTGGATGGATTAAATCCTCTCGCTTGATCACAATAGTATGTCCGTTTAAGGGTTCAAGCGACTGATTTGTAGTACTTTTGAATGAATCAAAAATTTGCATGACCAAAAATACATTAAAATGCCGTTAGGTTCCTTACCTCCTCTTGAAGAGGGAGACTTTTATTTGACACCAGAGGGTTATAAAGTTTTTACTGAGTACTATCATTTGAAAAGAGGATATTGTTGTAAAAGCAATTGCAGGCATTGCCCGTATGGATATGATCCTAAACGCCCCTAAGATCTTCGGCATGATTTTTGAAAATGTTATTGTATTTTAAATCTACATCAAATGAAATATTTCGTTCTTTTTACTTCACTCTTTTTATTTGCTTCTTGTTCGTCTGTCCAAGTATTTTCAGATCACGACAGCAGCATAGATTTTTCAAAATACAACACTTTTGCCTATTTCAAACCTGAAATTGATCAAGTTAAAATTTCTGATTTAGACAAGCGTCGAATTTTAAAAGCCATTGATGCTGAAATGAGCGCTAAAGGATTATCAAAATCTGAAACTCCCGATTTGTTGATCGGATTTACGACTCAAGCTAAAGAGCAAATCTACATTAACAACCAGAACAATTGGGGATGGGGATTGGGATTCAATCCGTGGTTTTGGGGTCCTAGTTTCAATACAGTGAGTACTCGAACAGAAGGAACTTTATTTGTAAATATTATTGATGCAACAACCAAACAACTAGTATGGCAAGGTAAAGGTAGAGGCGGTATTCAAGAAAATTATAAAAATAGAGATGAACGTATTGCTCTTTTTGTAAAAAACATTGTTTCCAACTATCCTCCAACTGAATAATTTCTTTTAGATACAAATGCCTTCAGCAGCAGCTAAGGCTTCTTTCATCCCGTCCGTATTTTTACCTCCTGCGGTAGCAAAAAACGCTTGCCCACCGCCACCACCTTGGATGTATTTACCCAAGCTTCGGATTATTACTGATGCATCTTTTTCTTGTTCTGCCACTAGAGTTTTGGACACATAACAACTCAACATGGGTTTTCCAGATTTTACTGATCCTAAAACAAGGATGATATTTTCCACTTGGGAACCAATCTCAAAAGATAAATCTTTCATTCCTTGAGGGTCTATATCTACTTTAGCAGCACAGAATTGAATTCCATTCAAGGTTTTTATCTCTTTGAGAAGATCCTCTTTTAACACCTTAGCTTTCAGCTTAGACAAAACATTGAGTTCTTTCTTAAGGGCTGAATTTTCCGACTGAAGAGACTGGATAGCTTTAATCGGGTCTTGGGCTTGTTTAAGTATTTGATTTACGTTTTCGAGTAGCGAAGTTTGTTCCTCAAAATAATTTTTAGCTGCATCTCCAGTAATTGCCTCTATTCTTCTAATTCCAGAAGCAACTGCGCTTTCAGAAGTGATTTTAAAATGCCAAATATCAGAAGTGTTTCCAACATGAGTTCCTCCACACAATTCAATTGATTGACCAAAGCGAATGGTGCGCACTGTGTCGCCATATTTTTCCCCAAACAAGGCCATTGCTCCTTCTTTGATTGCTTTCTCATAGGGTGTATTCCTTCCCTCTTCTAAGGGTATTCCTTCTTGAATTCGCGCATTTACAAATTGCTCCACGGCTTTCAATTCTTCTGAGGTCATTTTAGCAAAATGTGAAAAATCAAAACGGAACATTCCCGAATGCACCATAGATCCCTTTTGCTCTACATGTTTTCCTAATATAGAACGAAGCGCTTGATGCATTAAATGCGTTGCAGAATGGTTACTAGAGGAGCGTTGCCTTTGTTTGGGATCCACCACAGCAGTAAAAGTTTCATCAAGCTTGGAAGGAATACTTTTCGTTTGATGTACAATTAAATTGTTTTCTTTCTTGGTATCTAGTATGTAAAAAATATCTCCGTTACTCCCTTCCAAATATCCTTTATCACCCACTTGTCCTCCTCCTTCAGCATAAAAAGGAGTCAAGTTAAATACCAACTGATAAAAATCTCCTTCTTTGGCTGTAGTCATTTTTCTATAGCGCGTAATTTTTACTTTTGCATTCAACTGATCGTAGCCTATAAACTCCTCAACTTGATCTTCTTGAAGTACAATCCAATCACCAGCTTTAGAAGCAGCAGCAGCTCTTGATCTTGTTTTTTGGACTTCCATTGCTTTTTGAAAACCGAACTCATCTACACTAAAACCTTTTTCACTTGCTATCAATTCGGTTAGATCAAAAGGGAAACCAAAAGTATCATACAATTCAAAAGCCTTAGTTCCTTCAATACTCTTCGTCTTTGAGTTCGACATAATCGATTCTAGCAAAACCAATCCTTGATCTAACGTTTTTAAGAATGAATTTTCTTCTTCACGAATAACGTTAAAAGCCAATTGTTCCTCTCTTTTTAATTCTGGGAAAGCTGTTCCCATTTGTTCAGAAAGTGTCTTGACTAAACGATGAATAAACGCCTCTTTTTGATTCAAAAAAGTAAAGCCATAACGAATTGCTCTTCGCAAAATTCTTCGAATCACATATCCTGCACCATTGTTACTAGGTAACTGTCCATCTGCGATGGCAAAATAAACGGTTCTAACATGATCGGCAATAACTCGAATTGCGCGATCAGTTTCAACGGACTTCCCATAAGTTGAATTTGTTAAGGCTTCTATCTCTCTGATTAAAGGAGTAAAAACATCGGTATCATAATTGGAAGTTGTGTTTTGCAATACCATACAGAGACGTTCAAATCCCATCCCTGTGTCTATATGTTTTTCAGGGAGTTTTTCTAGACTCCCATTTGCTTTTCTATTAAACTCGATAAACACCAAATTCCAAACCTCAATGACTTGAGGATGGTCTTGATTGACCAATTCCGCACCAGGTACTTTTACTTTTTCTTCTTCAGAGCGGATGTCAACATGAATTTCAGAACAAGGACCACAAGGGCCTTGATCTCCCATTTCCCAAAAATTATCTTTTTTATTTCCTAATAAAATTCGATCCTCTGGAAGTATTGCTTTCCAGAAATCGTAGGCTTCATGATCTCTTTCAATCCCCTCTTCTTCTGCTCCTTCAAATATAGTTACATAAAGTTTATTGGGATCAATTTTATAAACCTCGGTAAGAAGTTCCCATGCCCAACCTATTGCTTCCTTTTTAAAATAATCTCCAAAACTCCAGTTCCCAAGCATTTCAAAAAAAGTATGGTGATAAGTGTCAATACCTACTTCTTCAAGATCATTGTGTTTTCCAGAAACACGTAAACACTTCTGAGTATCTGTAACGCGTTTGGATTTTGGAACCGCATTTCCCAAAAAGTACTCCTTAAAAGGATTCATCCCTGCATTGGTAAACATTAGGGTTGGGTCATTTTTTATAACCATGGGAGCAGAGGGAACCACGGTGTGTTTTTTGGATTCAAAAAAATCTAAAAACTGTTGTCTTACTTCTACGGAATTCATGTCAATCGTTATATTAAAATAGCTGTTGCATCAAAGTGCAACGGTGTTTAAAAAATAGTATTAGATCGAATTTTTGTATCTTTGTCTAATCTTTTTGTATTTGTTAGTGCAAAAGAAATGAAAATTTATAATACTTTATGAGTAAAGTTAAATACTATTACGATCCTGAGACGCTTTCTTATCGTCCAATTCATGCCACTAACACAAATCGTATTTCTAATTTCGTATTATTTATACTCTCCTCTTTTTTGTTTGGTTTATTTTCATTGTTAATTCTACTTAATTCAGACTGGATAAATACCCCTTCTGAAGTCGCACAAAAAAGATTGATACAAAACTATGAATTACAATTTGACATATTAAATAAAAAGTTAACACAAATTGAAACTGTTGTTGACAATATAGAAGAACGCGACAACAATCTCTATCGTGATTATTTTGAAGCAAGTCCAATTCCAGAAGCAAGAAGACGTGCTGGTTTTGGTGGTGTAAATCGATATAAAGATCTAGAAGGTTATGATAACTCTGAACTAATTATCTCTACTGCAAAACGTTTAGATATTCTATCCAAGCAGACAGTTGTTCAATCCAGATCATTGGATGAGATCGAAAGTTTAGCATCAAACAAAGCTGCTTTGTTGAAGGCTATCCCCTCAATACAGCCCATTAAAAAGGAAGATTTAAAACGCATGGCCTCAGGATATGGTTGGCGTATTGATCCTTTTACCAAAAAAAGGAGGAGACACAAAGGAATGGATTTTTCTGCCAATCGTGGAACTCCAATTTATGCGACAGGAGATGGTATCGTAAAACGTGCAGACAATAGATCAACTGGATATGGAAATCACATTCGCATTGATCACGGTTTTGGATACCTTAGTTTGTATGCACACCTGAGCAAGTACAATGTGAAACGTGGACAAAAGATTGAACGCGGAGATATCATTGGTTTTGTTGGAAATACAGGTCGCTCTGTAGCTCCACATTTACACTATGAAATTTTGAAGGATGGTGTTAAAATCAATCCTTTGAATTTTTACTTAGATGATTTAAGTCCTGCAGAGTTTGACGCCATTGTCAATCAAGCATCGCAAGAGAACCAATCGTTAGATTAATCCCATGAAAATTGACTTACCTGAAAAACGGTATTATTCCATAGGAGAAGTGGCAAAAGCTTTTGATGTGAACCCTTCATTATTAAGGTTTTGGGAAAAAGAGTTTGTAGAGATTCAGCCTAAGAAAAAGCAAAGTGGTACCCGAAAGTATACCCCCGAAAATGTATTGACCATTCAATACATTTATCATTTAGTTAAAGAAAAAGGACTCACTCTTCAAGGAGCAAAAAAACAACTTCGTCTTAAATCTATAGCAAATCCTAAAATAGAGATTTTAGCCAAACTTGAAAACATCAAAGCTGCTTTGGAACAATTAAAAGAGAAGCTTTAAGTTTATTTTTTTCTAAAGAAAATCTGGATGGGTATTCCAGTAAAATCATACTCTTCCCGCAACTTATTTTCTAAAAATCTACGGTAGGGATCTTTTACATATTGAGGTAAATTACAGAAGAAAGCAAACTGAGGATGGGGAGTGGGCAGTTGAGTACAGAATTTAATTTTAACATATTTTCCTTTATACGCAGGTGGAGGTGTCTTCTCAATGATAGGCAGCATAGTATTATTGAATGCTTTGGTAGGTATTCTTCTGGAACGACTTTGATATACCTCAACCGCAGTTTCTACCGCTTTAAAAATTCGCTGCTTAGAAAGGGAAGAAATAAACACAATAGGAACATCAGTAAACGGAGCAATCTCTTGTCGAATTTTAGCTTCATAAGCTTTTGAGGCATTGGTGTCTTTCTCTACCAAATCCCATTTATTTACCAAGATCACTATTCCTTTATTATTTCTGTGTGCAAGCCAAAAAATATTTTGAACCTGTCCATCAAATCCTCGGGTACCATCCACAAGAAGCAAACAAATATCACAATATTCTATCGCACGAACTGAGCGCATTACAGAGTAAAATTCAATATCCTCTTTTACTTTTGCCTTCCTTCTAATTCCTGCGGTATCAATCAAATTAAAATCAAATCCAAAACGATTGTATTGTGTATCAATACTGTCCCTTGTTGTTCCAGCAATGTCGGTAACAATGTATCGCTCTTCACCAATTAAAGCATTAATAAATGATGACTTCCCAGCATTGGGTCTACCTACTACTGCAAAACGAGGTAAAGGATCTTCTTCTCGCTCTTCTTCTTTTGGTAATTTATCAATTAGGTCATCTAACAATTCTCCACTCCCACTTCCGTTAATACTAGATATGGAATAAAATTGCTCAAAACCTAAGGAATAAAATTCAAGGGTTGTTTCCATTCTTTGAGCATTATCTACTTTATTGATTGCTAAAAAAATCGGCTTCTGAGAACGTCGTAAAAGGTCAGCAATAATTTCATCCATTCCCGTAACACCATCGGTTACATCTACCATAAAAACTATGGCATCTGCTTCCTCAATGGCAAGGTTCACTTGCTTATCAATTTCCTTTTGAAAAATATCATCGCTTCCTTCTACATACCCTCCAGTATCAATGAGTGTAAAATTACGTCCATTCCAATCTGATTTTCCATAATGACGATCACGTGTAACCCCAGAAATAGAATCAACAATTGCTTCCCGCTTTTGAATCATCCGATTAAAAAAAGTGGATTTTCCTACATTAGGACGACCAACAATGGCTACAATACTACTCATGACTTGAATTTGACTGCAAAAGTAAGCTATTTAAGTGGATCCTATTTCTAAGTTTTAAAATGAATGAAAAAAGATGTTGCACAATCAGGGTTTAAGTTGTAAATTTGCTACTCACATCGCGAGGTAGAGCAGTGGTAGCTCGTCGGGCTCATAACCCGAAGGTCGCAGGTTCGAGTCCTGCCCTCGCTACAACAACCCTCCTTATTAGGAGGGTTTTTTTTTAGAATAATATCAAAATAGCCGCATTTGGAAGAAAAAAAGCATAAATCTGGATTTGTTTCTATCGTTGGAAATCCCAATGTAGGAAAGTCAACATTGATGAATGCTTTGGTTGGGAAAGAACTTTCCATTATCACTGCAAAAGCACAAACAACACGTCACCGCATATTGGGAATTATCAATGGGGACGATTTTCAAATGGTGCTTTCAGATACTCCAGGAGTAATTAAACCTGCATATGAAATGCAAACTTCTATGATGAATTTTGTCAAGGAAGCACTTGTAGATGGAGATGTCTTAGCATATTTAGTATCACCGGAAGAAACGGAACTCAAGGATGAAAAACTCTTTGAGAAAATAAAGAAGTCTAAAGCACCACTTCTTATCCTAATCAACAAAATTGATCTTATTTCACAAGATGCCCTAGAAGCTGCAGTTTTACATTGGCAAACTGAATTTCCAAAAGCAACGGTTTACCCCATTTCTGCTTTAACAGGCTTTTTTATTCCTGAACTATTAGAAATCCTTATCAGCCACCTTCCAGAATCTCCAGCATACTTCCCGAAAGATCAGTTAACCGATAAACCCGAACGCTTTTTTGTAAATGAATCCATAAGAGAGCAAATTCTTGAATTGTACTCAAAAGAAATCCCCTATTCTGTAGAGGTAGTAACAGAAGATTTCCATGAGGACTCTAAAATTATTAAAATAAGATCCATTATTATGGTGGAGAGAGAAACTCAAAAAGGGATTATTATTGGCCATAAAGGAAGCGCATTAAAAAGGGTTGGCATTGGTGCTCGCAAAACTTTAGAATCCTTTTTTGGAAAAAAAATTCATTTGGAATTGTATGTAAAGGTTTCCAAAAACTGGCGATCCGATTCAAAGCAGTTAAAGCGATTTGGATACAATAACTAATTCGTTTCTGTACTTTTTTTATCTTTAGTAGATAATCAAACTTATACTCATTGAAAAAGCTGTTTATTATTGTCATTAGCTTGCTTCATTTCATTTCCTGTGATAAAGAAGTAACACCTCCTAATATTGTCTTTATAATGTCCGATGATCATGCATATCAAGCAATCAGTGCTTATGGACATGAACTAAATAACACTCCCAACATTGATCGTATAGCGAATGAAGGAGCGCTATTTGACAAAGGTTTTGTTACCAATTCTATCTGCGCTCCTAGCCGAGCCGTTATGCTAACAGGGAAGCATAGTTTTATAAATGGTAAAGTAGATAACATTCAAGATTTTAATTGGGATCAAGATAATTTTGCCAAACAATTACAAACTGCTGGTTATCAAACTGCAATGGTCGGTAAAATACATTTAAGAGGATTACCGCAAGGATTTGACTATTCTGCAGTATTGCCGGGTCAAGGACACTATTACAATCCTGACTTTCTAATTAACGGGATTAAAAAAAGAATAGAAGGATATGTAACTACGATCACCACTGAATTAAGTCTCGATTGGCTAAAAAATAAGCGAGATCCTACTAAACCCTTCTTATTATTATATCATCAGAAAGCACCTCACAGAAATTGGAAGCCAGAAGAGAAGTATCTCACTTTGTTTGATGACAAAACTTTTGACCCTCCTGCTAACTTTTTTGATGACTATACAAATAGAGGAACAGCAGCAAAAACTCAGGAAATGTTAATTGCTGCCACTGAAAAACAAATAGCAGTCGCACACGGAAATGGTGGGCATGGAAGATGGGGACATGACTTTAAAATGCGAACAGATCCTTACGGCAATACTACAGGATTTGAAAAAGAACTTGAGCGTTTCTCTCCAGATCAAAAAACAGCTTGGCTAAACGCTTATACTCCAAAAAATGAAGCCATGAAGGCTCAAAAGTTAGAAGGGAAAGACCTTGCTCTTTGGAAATTCAATCGCTATCTAAAAGACTATTTACGAACCATTCAATCAGTTGATAATGGTGTAGGTGATGTATTAGACTATTTGGATCAAGAAGGGTTGACAGAAAATACCATTGTAGTTTACACTTCCGATCAAGGATTCTATCTGGGAGAACACGGGTGGTTTGACAAACGTTTTATGTATGAGGAATCTCTTCGCACCCCACTTTTGATGCGCTATCCAAAAGAAATCCCAGCGGGATCAAAAGTGAATGCTCTGATTCAAAACTTAGATTTTGCTCCTACCTTTTTAGATTATGCTGGAGCACCCATCCCAGAGGACATACAAGGAGAGTCTTTCCGAAATATTGTCAATCAAAAAAAAGAAAATGGACGAGATGCTATCTACTACACCTATTACGAATACCCTTCTGTTCATATGGTAAAAAGACATTATGGTGTCCGTACAGAACGTTACAAACTCATGCATTTTTATTATGATATTGATGAATGGGAGCTTTATGATCTTGAAGAAGACCCTACAGAAATGAATAATCTTTATGGTCAAAAAGAATATGAAGAAATTCAAAAAAAGATGCATCTTCGTTTATCAGAACTACGAGAAAAATATGGAGATTCTGATGCATTAGACCAAATGCACATTGAACGTTATTTATCCAGTAGAAACTAAATTATCTAAACACTATCAAAAATCTTGATTTACACGGAATTCGTCACAAGGAAGCTATGGAAGCAGTGCATGAATTTTTAAATAATGAAAAAGACAAAGGACCTTTTTCAGTTACGATTATTACCGGAAATTCAACAGTTCTTCAGGATCGAATTTTCAAAGAGGTTTTGGAACCTTCTCCTTTTACATTTTTTATTCCAAGCTGGAACTTAGGTCAAATCATTGTAGAATATATGAAGTTATAATCTTTTAGTTGACTTTATCTTACCGCACTCCGTTACTTTTTGAAAGAAGAAAACGGAGCGTTCCTGTAATCGACAGGTATCATCTCAAATACATTTCTGAATATTCTTAGTTAACGTATCTGCAAACAACTCACTCTGCTCTATTACACGATCTGCCTCGGTTTTAGCAACACATAAATTCTTTAAAAGTGGGAAGAGATTTTTGTATGAAAATTACTTTTAAGCACGCAGTGTTTTTGCAGTATTCATTGCTATTTATAAAAGGTAGTTATTCTTTATTTTTATAAAAATATAAACAAATGAAGTATAATTATCTATT
>Ga0206130_10003264_pt1 | contig 21561 bp, 16 predicted proteins | sample Helgoland_Spring_9_FD_148637 | JGI IMG/M metagenome (GOLD analysis project Ga0206130, IMG submission 148637) | Pelagic subsurface seawater microbial communities from Kabeltonne, Helgoland, North Sea - Helgoland_Spring_Bloom_20160512_1 | ecosystem: Environmental > Aquatic > Marine > Epipelagic ... | reverse complement strand
GCCAGGCACAGAAAAAGCTTCATTGTCCTTGATATCAGACAGCCAGAACTTGGCAGAGACACCCGCTCTCGCGCCATCCAGATAGCGCACTTCGACTTTTGCACCAATCGTAACCGGTAGCGATGGAGACTCAGCTTGCGGGAGCTCAACAATGTCCACAGGCGTACCACTGCCTGTTTGATCTAGTGCTTCTATGGGCAAATCGCCGCCCAGACTGGGGGCATCTAAAAGCATGTCGCTTTCAGAATGGCTATCCGGTAATAAATCGTCAGCATTATCCGATGGTAAAGCATCAATATCTGGCTCAATCCAGTCCTCAACTGGTGGCATGGATGCGATCTTATCTCTAAGCAGCTTATCCAGATAAACCTTAAGCTTCTCGGTTTGGCCAAAAGCGTCTCGAAACCAGTCGGTCGACCAAATCCGATACAAGTCCCAACCCAGACGCTCCAACACTTCCTGCCGGAGCCTATCTCTATCTCTAGCGTTGCGAGATGAGTGGTAAGTTGCCCCATCACATTCGATTCCACACAAGTAACCTAGTGGATAATCAGGATGTTTCACTCCTATATCGAGGTAGTAATTTGAAACTCCCACCTGAGAAATCGCTTTATAGCCTAAAGATTCAATAGCACTTATCACATGCTCCTCGAAAGGACTGTCTGGGACCCCTCCTCTAGCACTGTCCACGATCGACTCGCCTAAACGTTTTGTAGAACAAAACTGCAGCCAAAGTTTTAAAAGCCTGGCACCTTGGTTAGCCTCATTAGGCCGAAAATCATCAACTGGAATAGAGGAGAAGGTCACGATTTGTTCTTTTGCACGACTAAACAAAACATTTAAGCGGCGCTTCCCCGATGAGCCGTTGATGGGTCCAAACCGTTGATAGAATTTACCAGCAGAATCTCGGCCATAAACGGTACCTATAAAAATGACATCACGCTCGTCGCCCTGCACATTCTCAAGGTTCTTCACGAAAAACTTTTGAAGTCCCTCATCTCTGGATGTCCAACGATCAATATAATCCGCCACATCAGAATCAAGCTCTGCCGCTCGAATCATCATCCCGTCAATTTGCTCCATCTGCGATTGGTTCATAACCACGACCCCGAGAGATCGATCCGGCTGATTCTTCATAAACTGAATAATATTTTGCAGCATGACCTGTGCTTCGGCAGGATTAATACCTCTTTGGAAGGTGCCGTTTACCTGTACTAAGCTGACGCCCATTGATCCGCGATGCTGCGATGGCGATGGGAAGATAACCAAGTCGTTGTCGTATACGTAATGATTAGAGAACGCTATCAGCTCCTCATGACGCGACCGGTAATGCCACTGCAGCCTATGCTTTGGATGGAACTGGGTATTGGCAAGCTCTAGTATTGACTCCTCGTCAGTCGCTACGTCCTCATCCAAGTCTTCATCGGCACTTAGGCCTTGGAAAAAATTACTCGGTGGAAGTTGATTAGTATCGCCTGAGATAAGCGCCTGTGAGGCTCTCATCAATGCTGAGATAGAAACCTCGGGGGTCATCTGTGACGCTTCATCAATAACGACTAAATCAAATGTCTCCTCGCGAGGCAGGTGCTGCGCTACTGCGCCCGGCACCATCATCCAGCACGGGAATAGTTCTGATAGAGCTCCATTAGCCCGCTTCAATAGCTTCCGAGGTGGCGTTCTTCGCGTCTTAGCTAGTTCATGTCTCAGCAGTGCCATCTCGGTGTATTCTGATTTTCGACCGTGCCCAACACCTTCAGGTGGCGAAGCGCTCTTGAGGGCCTTTGAAGCAACCGCAGCTGGAGCTAACTCTATTAGCTTTTTGTCAATTTCTTTGAGTTTTGTCCTCGCTAATTCAAGGGTCGTTCCCGAGTAACCCATGAGCTCTGTCCCATGTAGCTTATCAACCAGATTTTTAAAATGCTGTACGAGACATCCGGGCACCAAGGCTTCAGCTTCACTTAAAAGCCCCTCAGCTTCCATTTGCATCAGAACTTCACCAAAACCATTGTCATTGGCTGCTTTGAGCGTATTGGTTCGTTGTACTAGGTTGTTGAAGCCCGTTTGATCTGTAAGGTGAGACTGAAGAACAGACAACGTTTCCAGCAAAGGCTGCCTTTCGATCTTCGTGCCCTTTCCGAGGCAAAGACTTGCATACAACTGCTCAACCGCTTTGCATGACGGAAGCAGCGACTGCACCGCCACAGCAACTGCACCCTCGTTTGATTCAACACAGTTATGTAGAAGAACCGGAGAAAGTCCTCGGGTCGACTCGAGAAGTTCAATGTAATCCTCTACCTGCTTTAAATCCGTAATTTCTGGGTCTAGATCAAACGGAAGACTCAAAACAGACATATCGCACTCAATGTTTGAAAGTTCAGCCCCGTTCTTGTTGGCCTTCTCGATTAAGCCCACTGTATTTAGCGTCATTGACTGGCAGAGCTGGCCACCCTTAAGGAGCGCTTGAAGGTTGTTCTCGGCAAATTGACAGTTCGCCCTGAGCTTTTCTAACTTTCGCCCTAAAAAAGACCAGTCATCGTGCGAGGTCGATAATCCGAGTAAAAACTCCGTTATTTCTTCGCCGGATGTATCTGTCAAAAAGCGCCCAAACAGACTTTCATCTAGCCCTGCTCCACGGGCCGCTGAAACCGCAGAGCGCAGCTTAACCTGCGAATCTTGCAAGATAGTACGCGTCGCCTTCGACGGCGCCGAAAGCTTGGGATAAAAAGAAAGATCTCCGATGATCCTGCACTCGTTAACCACCACGTCCAGTTCCTGAATGAGCTTGGTGCGATCGAGCTTTTCAGTCTCGGAATATCCCAACCACTGTCGCGCCAATCGGAGTTTCCCCTTATAGGCTCCACCCAGTCGGCCGAAAAATCCTGCGCCTTCAATGATGGACTTTAGCTCCCGGGCCTCTTTCAACGTTGGGACACTTTGCGATGCATCGAGCACCTCATATAGTTTTCCGAGGTGACTCTGCCCCACCTCTAGATCACCGAGTAAGGCTGCAGGTGGTGAAACTGCAAGGCTATCTACTAACCATTCAGACTCATAAATAGGCGCCAACGCCTTCCTGGCTTCGATCCATCGCTTGGGCGGCAGAAGCAATCCACATCTATCAAGTCGATCAGTCTGCTCAGAGATCTGGGTGCAAATTTCAAGACCGCTTTTGTTCTTTTCAATCAGGTTTTCAATTAGATTTGTATCGATTCGCAAGCTGTCGTTGAGGCTCAAATATTTAACAAGAACCTGTAGTGAATCAGCACCAGCTACACAGGTTTTAAGGCCCGCCTCAGTTAGATTGGACGTCTTGATAAGCTCCTGCTTAGCAGCATAAAGATCTCTCAACTCAGATAACTGAGCCGAAACTCGATCTCCTAGCGTCATAATCGAGAGCCAATTATTGTCATCTGTTCCACGCCAATAGTCACCAAGCTCAATTGCGGCTTCAACTTGTGCCACATCATGCACCGTAAAGATCTCGTCAAGAGAATCCGAAACGTCGGATGCATGACTACCTAACGCTGCATCAAAAGACTGACACACTGCATTGCCTTGTGAGTTAACAAGATTTATTGCGTCAAAATTAATCTCCGTAAGTTTTGCCGAACTCCATGGTGATTCAGGCTCAATCTCTGAGCTGATCAGCTGATCGGCACACCTGACCATTTCAATTTGGTACATCTGAAAATCTTCCAAACTAAACTTTGGGCTGTATTTAGCCAAATCAAGACTTAGAGTTTTCATCGAATACGGAACCGCCTTGAAAGCTGTACCGTGCTTGACGCTAAGCCCAATGAACTGATGCACAGTTATTTCAGTTCCTGCTATCAGTTGAGTAATCAATTCAATGTATCGTGCCAGCGTAGATTTCTGATGATCAAGTTGTCTTCTCATTGTTTCAATTTGCTTTGGTTCCTGCTGACTGCCCATTTCCATACGCTCTTGAAGAGCATCATAGAAAGCTGAAGTGTCGTTTTTGGTCCCTACCATTGGCAGTACAAATTTTTCTAAACCCAAGGCCTGAAGCCTAGAGTGAACCACTTCAAGCGCCGTCATTTTTTGGGCGACAAACAGCACACGCTTTCCCTTGTGAAGAGCGTTGGCTATCGCATTTACGATCGTTTGGCTTTTTCCTGATCCGGGCGGACCCTCTAGAGCCACATTCTCACCATTTGCCACTTTCATCAGGGACAAAAACTGAGAGGAATCAGCATCCAATACGAGGTGTGGAACTGCCTTCTCTGCTTCGGGGCCATCTGTTTCCGCCCCATTCCAATCCGTCAGCGGAGCAGCGCCACTATCCTTGCCCAGCATCAACTCTTTGATCACACCAAAATCCGAAAAATCAATCCCTTCAGTTCTTAGATCATGATAAAGATCGATACCCTGGAACGGATAAATACCTAGGGTCGCCTCGCGTTTCACTTCCCAGATTTTAGCCCGGGTTGGCTTCAAGTCATCGACTAGTTGAAACAAACCTTCAGCGTCGAAGTCCCCATCTAAGTACTCCAAAATAGGTGTCAGATCGAGTCGGGCATCAACCTCCAGTTTCTGCCTCAGCACTGGATTCAGATAAACTTCGGCTCCTTGTGACACTGAATAGATTTCACCATCAATAGAGCGGTCGCGTGTGAGCTCTACAGGAATTATTAGAAGTGGCGATTTAAATGGGGTGTCGTCCAGAGCGTCTGGCATTGTCCAGCGTAAGTAGCCTACAACGATGTAAGTAACCTGAAGACCTCTCTCCTCTGCATAGATTCTCTGCTTTCCAAAAATTTTGCTCAGCCTTGACTGCAACTGTTCAGGCAGCAAAAGGGTTTGCAGCTGATCGTCTTCATATCTATCGTCGCCCGCATCAAAAGCAGCGTCAGGTAAAGTGGTTGAAGGGTTGATACCGTGGATTCTTGCATGGTTAATTAGATCCCTACTTTGATTGCCTTCAGGTCTAGGAGGCATTCCAAGCATCTGCCTAACTTTATCTTTTAACTTTCGATCAAGCTCTGCTTGCTTCTCGAACGCACGTTCATCCAATTCAAAATCAAGCTCAGCCATAGCCTGCAAATATTGCTCATCAAGTTTTTGCTCGTTCTCAAAGGCTGTAACAAATTCAGGAGCTTTCTCATCTGGAAGGGCGTCATCGTCCAGTGGCGGCAGTGGTGTGACCCTCATCCCACCCTCTCCACCCAGGCAGGCCAAAATACTTTGGGGTTTCTCATCAACAATGGAAACATAACTGCCAGACCTGGCATTCAAAACATTGTTGATCAATGGATTGCGACGGGTAGTGTCAAGAAGCCTAGGCCTGAGCGCGGCCACTCGCTCATTCACTAAATTCGATAAAGAACTCATTACTTCTCTCCTATAACCATTGCGGGGGCATGTAAGATCGTCCGCAGTTGTTTTTCCTTAGTTACCCAGCATGGCAAAACATAAATCTTTACTCTTGGCCCCATGCGCCAAAGTGTTGCCCTACGGCGCCAATGAGCAGATTGATACAAACACACCTTCTCAGCTACTTAGGCGGCCTCGCAGGCGCAGCTGCTGGCCAAAGGTGCAATATCAAAGCAGTAAACCTCATTCGCCTATCCCCGAACCAACATCATTTAAGACGTAACGTTTAGAGAGAGCTCCTTTTCCTGACCTTCTTTCGTAATAACGTAGTAGGCGACAGCTCCCAAAACTATGGTGAGAACCAGTCCAGCTACAATCGCTGCCTGGATACTTATCGGCACCCCAGCAACAAGCAATATCTGACCCGATGCTTCCAATGAACTCGCTGCTGCGCTTTTAATAAGCGGCATTCCAGCGACGAAACCGGAAGCAGCTTCAGCCGCAGCAGAGGCCGCAGTGGCTGTAGCAGACCATGCTGCAACAACAGGAGCACTTACCGTCACTAAAGTAGCGCTCTCAATAATCACGAGACTACCAATCTGAGTTATCAACAACCCAGGAATTGCTGTTGTGCCTGCCCAAATCCCGCCTAGAAGCCCGACAGCAGAGCCAGACGCTGTAGCTACCGTAGCTCCTAAGGAGGCCGCCTTCGCACTCACCATTGCCGTTCCAATTGCAGCGCCAGCCGCAGCAGAGCCGGCAGTTACAGTGACTGCTGCCGCAACAGACCCAGCAGCTACGCGACCAGCTACTTTGACATCCTGGAAATCGATGGAACCATCACCATTCACATCCAGTACGCGCCTTGTGCCCCGCTTAGTTATTCCAAATAAGTGAGCAATCATCTTTAACAAACCTTTGATTAAACGCATAACAAGCTCCGAAATTTTATTTTGCCCACTGCGAGCATTTTTTTAAAAGATGGCTTATGAGTGAATCTGTAAATCTGAAACTCATTAGCGATTTAGCTGCAATTGCCAGTAAGTCTGCACATCGCGTCTCCTAATACGTCAGATAATTCGGCCACATCAGGTATATCCGGCATGTCGGGTAAGCCGGGCAAATCTGATGTATCTGGCATGTCAGGCATATACTCGGCCATCTGGGTAACACCTTTTTTAGCCGTCTCACCCATAGTGCTGATGGTTTGGATGCTTTTCGCGCAGAAGGCCTCCCATGAAGAGTCTTGGTCATCGATACCCAGCGAAGATTCGAGTTGCTTCTGCATGGTGATCAACTCGCAAGCGGCATGAACGTCGAGCACGGCAAAAGTAACGCTGGCTAGCCCTCCTGCGATTGGTATCATCGACGTCGTTGCGTCAGCAGTATTTCTTACGACCATTTTCTTACTAAAACCACGAACCTTAGTTGTGTGGGATTTAACCATTGTTTTTTGAGCGTTCAATTTCTTTGTATGAGCAGCTTTTTGCTGCTTTATTTGTTTCTTATGTGCAACGTCCTTTGCCTTTAAGCGCTTATCTGCCTGGGCGATCTTTTGCTTTTGCTGTGTATAGGGCGAGACAACGCCTGTAAGTCTGGATAACCCGTCAGAAAACGCATCCAAAAGGAGAGCACTGCTGGTGACAAAAAATATTGAGGCTAGCCAGAGCACACCGACCACCCCCCACTTAGTAATGACTGCGCCAAGTTTTAGGAAGAATTGAACTATCAGCTGCATGCCTCACTCCTTGAGGTTATCGAGTTACTTCATGTAACTAGTCTGCATGGTGTTGCGCTTCAAGGCTGTGCTTCTAGCGCCAATCTCTATGCTGAACCTGACTAGAATAATAAGACGCCTATATTGGTGTAAATAACCCTTCAAGGTAGGAAGCAACAAACAGCTGCTACCGGACGTAGTTTGCGGTGCGCTGGGAAATGCGGGCTGTGTAGCTCGAACTATTCATGAGCCCAAGTGCCACATCGTTATTCTCGCTCTGGTGATTTGAATCACTCAGTCATACCCCCCCCCGGGGGGAGGGGTCGGATTCACGTACAGCTAAGGGTACCCTCCCCCATATATAAAAGAGCAAATTTGGCGCCCTAAGCACACTGAGTGACGTTGATCGCACAGCAGCCCATATTAATGAGTATCAAAATATCCACTTCATTGTTGGTATTGGATATCTGAGATGATTTTCCCTGGAGATTTTGAAATTCTTCGCGAGATAATTCGTAGAAAGAGGTACATGGCCACTTGGTATCACCAGTCTCTGCGTGCAGGGCACGATGACCCAAACCAAGGCGCACGGGATACCGCCCTAGCAGCTAGGGATGCTTATGAGAGCGCCCTAACAAGGTATGCGCATACGCGGCTATCTGTATTGGCTAAGAAGAAAATTGCTTATGGGGCCATTGCAGGCGTTACCGAGAGTACTGTGGAGACTGGGAACGCAAGCGGCGCGCAGCCTCACAAAAACACCCGCATGCGGGTCAAAAGAACAAGGGGAACCTGGGGTAAAGGACGATCAACGACCATGCCTTTCCAACAAAAAATATGGAAGAAGAGGCCGTTGGAGGCTGACCTAGTGCAAAGACCCAAACCTTACCGAAGAAATCATGAGGAGTTGGATGCCATCCCGTCCTGCAGTCCCTTCCGAAAGAAAGGGAAGATGATTGCCGCAGGAAGGTTGTATACCCCCTCTTACGTCAGATATATCAACGAAGGCATCGGTGGATCGCGAGAGCAGGCGTTGAACGAGCGAAAGAAGTTATCGACGTCAATGAGAAAGCGTGCGTGGGACATAGACGACTGAGTTTTCAAATGCTTGTTACCCCACTTTTCCCGCGCCATATGCGCCAGCGCGTGGATTTAGACAACTTTCATCGCTTAACTGGAGTTAAAAAAATGAAACGATTTTTATCGATGATCGCGCTCTTTGCAGGAGCGGCACATGCCGAGACATGGACTTGCATGCTGCAGCCACAAGTCATCGGACAGTCGGAGCATGGAGAAATAGTAAGCCATACGTTTACCAGGCTAGTCGACGACAATATGGCCGAGGAGTTTGAAATCGATGGGGTTAAGCATTTAGAGGCGTGGTATGTGATTAGGGACAATGAGTACTTAATCGAGTTAATTATCCCAAATGCGATGAAAGAAGAAATCGAGCATGCTGTTTTGTTTAAAAAGAACAAAAGCGCAGTGAAGACCTTGGCAATGGGCGATACAGGCATTGTGGTAGCAGACAAAGGAAGCTGCGAAATTAGTAGCTAACCGAGTTAAACAAGCGCACAGCGATATCGGGTTAAACGCAAGCACATACTAATCAGTTAGCTAACACTTCAAAAAATCAGGAGAAAAATTTTCATGGCACGTAAAGGTTCAGAAGTAGAAGGCCAAGACCCAGCTGAGTATCGCGATGCTAAAGGCGTAAAGAAAGCTGTATCAGAGGGACGGGGCTACGCAATCAACCTCGACGGGTCAATCTCTACCGGCAAGGAAGCCGTCGCTGATAGAGACGACCCCATGGCTGAATGGCGCAACGAGTCTCAAGAAAAAACGCCGCGCAAGCTTTAAGGCAGCAAAAAATTTGTACTGGAGAGCCAATATGGAAATAAAAACGGAATTATTCGATCGTCTTCAAAAAAATGACCTTGAAGGAATTGAAAATGAAGTTATGGACCTTGCCCTAGATGGCATGTCCTATGAGCTGAACTATACAGGCCTAATGCTTGCACATTTTCCACCTGAGCAACCAGATACCTTAGACAATTGGGCTAACCTTCAGCAGTGGCTTGATGACATCAAAATCTCGGGCTATTCGGCACCATGGTTAGAAGAGATAATGTCAGAGCTTGGCGAGGATGATTACGAAGAAACTCGAAACCCTAGAGATTTTTTCCTCTCATTAGTCAGCTTTAGAGATCACGTAATCAGGTCAGTCTCCAACACAGATGACTATACCAGTTTGCCCTGTGTTGAAATCACGAATGGGGGCCGCTCTTTGGATCTTATTTATCTTGGCGGAGATGTATGGAGCTTTGGTCCATCAATAGATGACCTAATGATCGTCTGCTCTTCTGCGGATTACAGTGAAGAAAAAGGTTTTTATAATGATTCGCCAAGCTCGCTGAGTTGAATGGCAAGCCTGTCTTTAACTTGCTTTATGAACAATTCCTGTAGAGTAGAAGCCATCAGCTTCCTTCAGCTCAGATAGCGCGCCTACCACCAGCACTGAATCGGCATGTCCGAGGACCCACCCATCGAGATCTGTAAAAATCAGGAACGCTCTTTCTTCTCCACACGCTATTTGCGAACAGAGCACTTCGACTTCAGACGCATCATTCTCTATCAAAGCAGCAATTATCGCCGTCTTGATTTCCTCAATATTTTTAAATGCGTCTCTCGGCATGGGGAACTGGTGCTCCCAATCCCCCTCCTCTGGGTCCCAGATATCCCATAATGACTGCACAGGGGAGATATGTTCGAACCAAGACTCAAGCTCTGACCAGCTTTCCATCAGCGGGTCAGAAACAGCGGGGAAGTGCACCGTCATGTAGTCTGCTGAATCAGCTTGCGAGAGCGCTTCATAAGCTAATTCCAACAGAGCTGAATCTGAACTCCAATCCCCCATCTTCAAGGTTTTAAACAGACTCTCCGGACAATTCAACATGATTTTCTAGACCAGCTAGTATGATTGCAAAGGCCAGCGACAGTAATGACCAACAAAGTAATCATTACTCCTTTCATGAATACAAATTTCATACGTACTCCAGCGATCTCATATCACTTTCGGATACCACTTCGGCCTGCCTCAAAACCAACTCAACGGCATCTTTCTGCTGATCAGGCGGATATTTAAAACGCCTCAATAACGCCCTGATTTTTAGGCGTATCTTCGCGCGGACGCTGTCACGCACGGCCCAATCAACACTCAAGTTATCTCTGAGCGTTTTGGCGACCTCCCTTGCCATTTCTACCAAAACCCTCTCGCCCATCAGCTCTTGAGCGGACTCGTTTTTGGCCAGTGCGTCGTAGAAGGCTTCCTCATGATCATTCAGGTCATGCTCTGCTCGACGATCGAGGTCCTCTTTGAACGCTTTTGCCATCGCAATGAGCTCTTCAATAACCTGCGCTGCTTCAATAGCCCTGTTAGCGTACTTCCCTAATGAGGCCTCCAATAAGTCACTGAATTTACGCTGCTTCACGACGTTGGTTTTGAACTTACTTTTCACTTCATCCTTGATCAGACGCTGCAACAGCTCTACCGCTAAGTTCTTGTGAGGCATCTGCATCACATCAGCTAAGAACTCCTCCGAAAGAATCGATATATCGGGTGACTCCAGACCAGCCATTTTAAAAATATCGGTTACACCATCCCCGACGACAGCCTGCGAGAGCAGCTGCTGGAGCTCGTAGTTAACATCTTTTCCCGGAGGGCTATCAGCCCCCTCCCCTTTGAGTAACGGCGCTCTGACGGCCTGGTGGAAGGCCACCTCAGGGGATAGCTCTAGTGCTTCGTCTAATGTCCCGCACAAAGCGAAAGCCTTGGTCATTTGCAACACAGTATCTGCGTAGCGACGCTTACCATCCTCTTGCTCGAGAATGTGATCAAGGCATGGGGGAATGAGGGATAAAGCCTTCTTCCTGAACGTAGACCAATCGACGGGATGTAGTAGATCGCGAGCAACCTGCATCTTTTCTTTGAGGATTCGCAAGGCCTCCGCAGAATCGATGGTCGGTTTGCCTTTACCCTTCGCTGCGCTGTAGGTTGCCATAGCCTCCTTGAGTTGCGGTGCTATGCCTATGTAATCAACTACTAGTCCACCGGGCTTATCTTTAAAAACACGATTCACACGAGCGATGGCTTGTGCGAGGTTGGCACCCTGCATGGGTTTGTCGATATACATCGTGGCAAGACAAGGCGCATCGAACCCGGTTAGCCACATGTCACGGACAATGACGATCTTTAAGGGGTCTTCAGGGTCTTTAAAGCGCTTCTCAAGGTCCTTCTTCTGTGCCTTGTTTGTATGGTGTGGCTGTAAATACGCCTTATCAGATGCAGAAGCCGTCATGACAACTTTAATCGCGCCGGTCATGTGATCATCTGAGTGCCATTCAGGGCGGATCTCGACAATCCTGTCGTACAGTCGAACGCAAATATCTCTCGACATTGAGACGACCATGCCCTTGCCAGGCTGGGTTTGACAGCGTGTTTCGTAGTGACTGATCAAGTCCTCAGCGACCTGCTGCAAGCGAGTGTCAGTGCCGACGATAGCTTCCAGTGCAGACCACTGACTTTTCGCTTTTTCCTTTTCACGGTCATCTGCTATTTCGCTGTCAAGAAGATCCTCGACCTCCTCATCCACCGAAGGCAGCATGGCTTGATCTAGATCTATCTTCGCTAAACGAGACTCGTAGTAGATCGGGACAGTCGCACCATCCTCAACTGCTTGCTGTATGTCATAAACCGAAACGTATTCACCAAAGACTGCTTGAGTATCCCTGTCATCCTGAGAGATGGGTGTGCCCGTGAATGCGAGGAAGGTGGCGTTAGGTAGACCGTCTCTTAGAGATTTGGCGAGACCGTACTTGATGATTCCGCTCTCACTGTCGATCTTCGCTTTGAACCCGTACTGGGTTCTGTGTGCCTCGTCTGCAATTACCACGATGTTGTGACGATCTGTCAGGACGGGGAACTTGTCCTCATCTGCGTCCAACCCAAACTTCTGAATAGTGGTGAAGATGATTCCGCCAGAGGGGCGGTTCATTAGGTGTTCTCGTAACTCAGCACGGGAATTCGCTTGTTTCGGTGTCTCTCCCAGAAGATCACCAGCACCAGCAAAGACTCCAAACAACTGACCATCTAGATCTTGTCTGTCGGTCACCATGACGAGCGTAGGGTTATCAAGACGGGGTTCAGCGATCAGGCGACCCGCCAAACACGCCATTTCGATTGATTTACCCGCCCCTTGCGTATGCCATACCACGCCCCCTTTCTTCGTTCCTGAGACGCCTGAGGCGTTCACAACGCTCTCTACCGCTGCTTGAACTGCGTGGAACTGGTGGTAACCCGCAATCTTCTTGATGACGGTCTTTTCGTCCTCAAAGATGCAGAAGTATCTGAGGTAACTGAGGAAGACCTCTTTGTTGAACAGTCCCTTGATCAGAGTCTCTAGTTCACGGTGCTGACCCAGTGGGTCTACCTCAACCCCATCAATGGTTCTCCATCGCATGAACCGCTCTTCGTTGGCAGATAGAGACCCCAGACGGGCATAGATTCCGTCTGAGATGACCAGACATGTGTTGCAGTTGAAGAGGTCGGGAATGTCGTTCTTGTAGGTCTGTAACTGGTTATATGCCGCCCAGATGTCTGCGTTCTCATCTGCGGCATTCTTGAGTTCGATCACTGACAGGGGGAGTCCGTTCAGGAACACCAGAACGTCAGGTCTACGGTTCTGCTTCTGACCGTGAATGGTGAACTGATTGACCACCAACCAGTCGTTGTTCTCAGGGTTGTCGAAGTCGATGACCTTGAGTTGCTTGCCAACGGTCTCGTTACCTTCCTGATAGGTGACCTTCACTCCTTTGGTTAACCACGAATGCACCTGCCGATTGCACGACATCAGAGCAGGGATGTTGGGATTCATCAGTTGAGACAGCGCAGTGTTTATCGCTGACTTTGGAATATCAGGGTTAATGCGAGTCAGCGCAGAGAGTAGTCGATCCTTGAGGACTACAGATCGGTAGTCCATGCGTTCTGGTGTCTCTCCATCAACCGCAATGTCATATCCACAGACGTACTGGTAACCAAGGTCTTTGAACCATTCGATACTCTGGAGTTCAACTTGATCTTCGGTTACCAACGCCATCAGAGTCCCGCCTCTTCAAGGAACTTTTCTGCATCAGGAATGCGAAGTTCACCGGAGATGAGTTTGGGTAGGAGTATGTCTCTGAGGTCAGAGAGGACCTCATTCTCCTTTCCGAGCAGGAACTGTCGCTCAAGTAGAGGGCGAGTTTTACTATTGAATACAGTAATGGCGTCCTCGCCAGGGCAGACAAAAGTACTCTCGACTACTTCAGTTTGGTTGAGTCCCGGTTGTGCCGCTTTTGCTGACCCCTTTGCTATCAACTGATCAAGGAACGCCGGAGATGAGACCAACCTGTATAAGAATGGTTGACCCAGTTGCTCGCTGCGCAGAAGAAATACATGCTCATTGACGTAGAAATGGTCGAACGGGAACCCGTCCCCGTAAATTCCAACTCTTGGGATGAACTGCCCCGGTTTTCCGCCATCTTTGTATAGCGCAACATCAAAATTTTGCACTCTTCCTTTCTTCATCTTTTCCGCAAACTCGGCGGTAACGTATTTGACTTTGCTGAAGTCAAACTCCCCTGCGGGTGCGATGCTCTCCGCCCCCACGCTCGGGATGCCTTGCTGGAGAGACTTGTCGATTCCACCTTTGGGTCGCCGCCCAGATTCGATTTCAATTGCACATTCCTGAAGAGGCGTGACTTCCCAACCCTTCGGAATCTCACCAATCTCCGAATCCACCAACTCATCAGGAAACAGATCACTGATTTCAGAGGGAAGACCTGTGGGGCGACCCTCTGATTTTGCTCGCACAGGATCAAAATCCACAAACCACGACTTGAAGATTGCCTTGGCGATGTCTTCAAGGGTTTGGTTCATCTTTTGGTTGATTTCGATCTTATCGTCTAGGCTGCCAAGGATATGGGCGATTGCTTTTTGGTCCTCGATAGGCGGCAAGGTAATTCCCATCTGTTTCAAATGCATTGGACCAAAATGCTTTATGACACTTCCAGTTGCCGACCTTTCAATTTGATGGGAGAACAAACGTGACTGGAGAAAATAACGAATGAATCCCTTTGTCATTAAGGCGTTTGCTGGGCGCATACGGATAATTCCTGTATACGCAACTGCGCCCGCTGTACTCTCGTCCACTTCACTAACTCTGCCAAGAGAGGCGCTCGAACTTAGCAGCAAGTCTCCAATCGACAATTTAAAATGAGACCATTTGCTCTCTACTTTTTCAGGATTAAGGAAGTTGCAACCACCTAATGTTGCGGTTGAAGATACAATAGATTTGAGGCGTAACAGCGGCACCCCAGTTTCATGGAAGTCTTTTGCAAGAATCCCTGGACCCTCTTGAAAATCAACATATTCGCCAAAAGGTCCATATCCCCATGTATCCGGCAGATTCTCAAAAAGATCGTCATGGACAACAGTAAAATTAGTCATTCATGAAGACCTTCAAGGAACTGGTAATACTTGCATCCAAATCAGTACCCATTCGCTGCAGTTCGCTCAACTTGGAAATTAGACTGCCCATGCGGTCTCTAAATGGAATGCCATCTTCATCAACTTCTGCAGCGCCAACATATCGCCCGGGCGTCAGTACAAACCCATTCTTCTGAATCTCTTCCAAAGACACTGACTTACAGAATCCTGCAACGTCCTCGTAACCTTCACCCGTCTTCCACGACTGTACCGTCTCTTGAATCTTTGCGATGTCCTCATGGGTAAAGATCTTAAGAACACGGGTTTCCATCGTTCCCAACTGACGGGCATCAATGAACAGGGTTTCACCTCTGCGGTCTCGCCCATTCATTGTCTTATCGTTGGTGAGGAACCAAAGACACACAGGAATCTGAGTATTAAGGAATAACTGACCGGGTAGTGCGACCATGACCTCAACCACGTCACCTCGCACCATCGCCTCTCGTATCTGCCCTTCACCACCGGTATTGGAGCTCATCGATCCATTAGCCAGTACAACGCCTGCCTGACCTCCTGGGCGCAGCTTCCACAGCATGTGCTGTAACCATGCGTAGTTTGCATTACCCACTGGGGGTCTACCGAACTGCCAACGAAGGTCGCTCTCGTATTTCTCACCACCCCAATCTGAGATGTTGAAGGGGGGATTTGCCATGATGTAGTCGAACTTCACATCCGGAAATTGATCACGAGCAAAGGTATCTGCGGGTTCCTTCCCTAAGTCAGCAGCGAACCCTCGAATCGCAAGGTTCATTGCTGCTAATCGCCATGTGGTGGGGTTGCTCTCTTGTCCGTAGATGGAGATGTCATCCACACGACCACCGTGTGCTTTCACGAACTCCTCACTCTGAACGAACATCCCACCTGAACCACAGCAGGGGTCATAGACACGACCAGAGTTGGGAGAGAGGACTGCAACTAGAGTTTTCACTACATGAGAGGGGGTGTAGAACTGTCCGCCCTTCTTGCCTTCTGCAGATGCGAACTGACCCAAGAAGTATTCATATACCTCACCAAGAAGGTCTGAGGCGTCGTATTTGTCTGCAAACCCAATCGTAGAAACCAGGTCGATCAACTCACCCAGAATTCCTTGACCTAACTCAGAACGACCAAACCGCTTGTCTAACTTGCCTCTTAATGAAATGTTCTCGTTCTCAATAGCCGTCATTGCGGTGTCTATTAGAGAACCGATGTCTGGTTGCTTTGCTTTTGATCTCAGAGTTTCCCAACGTGCTTCCTGTGGCACCCAGAACACGTTGTCCTGAATGTAGTAGTCACGCTCTTCCAGTTCCTCTGCGTACTCTGCGGGGTCTTCGCTGATGAAGTAGTCAGAAGACGGATCAGAGACCATGCTCTTCACCTTGTCTTGCTGTTTGACGAAGGTGTCTGAGATGTACTTGAGGAAGATCAGACCAAGGACGATGTGCTTGTACTCGGCGGCATCCATCTGCGCCCTGAGTTTGTCTGCTGCTTTCCAGAGTGTTTGTTTGAAATCTGACATCAATACGGCTCACAACAGGTGAATTTAAACTTATTAAAGCTACTAGCGATCATTCCGCTAGGCATTAAACCTTATTGTGCAAGGACCGTCCCCTAAAGGCTTGGCATATACCGCCATATTCCATGCCTAACGCGTCAATTGATTAGGTTCGACATGAAGGCCGGTAAAGCCCGCATGCCCAAACAGAACCAAACAGCCCCATAGAGAGCATGCCCACGTAAGGGGGTTAAAAGGCCTCTGGGGGGTCCCATCTAAATATCTATCCCATTGATTTATAACGACTTTTTGAATCGTAAATCCACAGCCAAATAGATTAAATAGATAACGGAATCAATCGCTTACGTATATCGGGATGAATCCGGGCAGTTTGTTGGTTAGTGTCGGCAACGTTCCTCAGAGATCATGCGGTCCATGCTGAAAAACCACTGTAACCTTTCAAACCGTCAAAGATTTAATGTATCATCTGGGAGTGAAACGACTTTTTTTCTAATATTTACAGTTACTTACGGTCTTCGGCACCCTGGTACTCATTCACATTAATTACCCACAAGATTATTGAAAAACACGGTTTTTGTTGACCATTTTTTGAAGTGCCGAGCACCGCTGAAAGCCGCATGAAAACTAAGCTTTTCGCTAAATATTGAAAAGTTGAACAAATTGAACGGGCTCAATAAAGTCACGCTCACAATAATTTGAAGTGGGTTTCCTTCCCAGCACGACCACGTGTCCACTCGATTAGCCCCCTCTCCTCGAGTAAATATAGTAGCGGTCTGATTTCGCCTACTTTTCCAAACGATTTCTTTTGAGCAACTTTGCTGACTTCGGTGATGCCTGTTTTCCGCAGCACCTCTAGAAGCTCAAAGGCTCTGCCAAGATCTTTGCTCTCACGACTCTGCGCGGCCAGGGTGATATATGAGTCTAGGAAATGCTTGGCTAATGAACAGCCCGAGACAGCATCTTCAAAGGACACTTCAGTATCGCTTCGATAGGCCACAAATAATCCTGCTAGACGATTGGCATGCTCAGGAGCCCTCTGCGCCCATGAGTTGCCTCTGTACTCCTGAGAGGGTCCAGAAAGCCTTTCAATGTCATTATAGAAATCACGAAAGACATGCCTTGCTTCTTCGGAAACTTCTATGACGTTTCGTTCGTTTTCTTCCTTAAAAGCTCTCACCCCGTCATGAAATAACGTCCGAGTTTTTTCGTGAAACTGTGTGATCTGACATGGCAACTCAGCTTGATCGTTGTGCCGATCAATCATTCTTGAACCCTGTTTTGACACCGTCGTTAAATATAGGAATCGAGCCGCCAGTCCCTGTAAACGGAACTGCTCATTTGCAAGGAACTCTCTCATATACTCTGCTTGAGTAAGTAGAGAAGCCGATAAGCGTGGCTCAGGTACGAAGCGGTTTCCTAGAGACCTTATGTGACTTTGAGCGGAGCCAGACCAAACATCGGACAAGAATGCGATCGTTTGACTCCTCCTCTCTTTTTGCAAGCTGTGAGAATTAAAAAAAGACGCAGCATCTGAATTATTAATTGCCATGACGGGACTGGTCTCCAGCGCTTTCATCGTCCCCTCAACAGTTACATCGCTACCCAACCAATGTAGAGGCTCATACTTATTTATCTCATTAGCTGCGTTACGGATTCCCTTGTGGCAAAGACTGTCAGATGATGACTTTCTGTCACCAGAAATTGCGGATGACATGATCATCAGTGTCATAGGTACTCGATCATTGCCTGTAAAACTTCTGACATCCAAGTTGGTGCTCGCTGCTATCGACAGCGCCGACATGACCCCTTGAAAAGCTAGCTCTACCGGACATTGAACCCTCGCCTCTACGGCCTTAACCACCTCTCGTAATGGCTCAGGCAAATGGTTCAGGGGTAAAACTATGGGAGGTGCCTGCGGCGTTGCATGAACTGTGTTCAATAAGTTCAAATTTTCAAAAGAACCATCTAAGCCATTGTTTTTATTTGTAATTTTAAAGTTTTTGATCTTCAAATTCTGATCAACATTCTCCAATATTTCTTTAGAAGTCATGCGCACCCCTCCAAAACCGATTGGACGTACTCAGAGGCATCTGCTCTTGCCCACAGATCCCAGATATCTTCGTTATGATCACTGTCCAGATGCTTAGCGATAAAGCCGGGGAAACGATTAGACGCCTCCTCACTCACGCTTGAGAGCCTTTGCTTACCGAACGCCACAACACCCGCATGAGGCTTTGGAAAGCTCTCAAAACAGGCCCACATTGACGCCCATCCTTCCGTGATGTGGATGATGTTAGCCCCCTCAGGATGGCCGAGAATCAGCACGCCTTTGCTCCCGAAGGTTTGCTTTACGCCGGAAGGGTTGATTACCTCGACTCCAACTAGCTCACCGGTCCAATCTCGATTGGGGATTACGAGGCAGTCCGCGTCTTGACCTATCAAAAGCCCACAAGCTGTACTGCGGCGAGCCCCAAAAGCATGCGTTATTTTCTTTTCAAGCAGATAGGGGTGTGAACCCTCTGTATCATTCACTTCACAGGCGTGTGCCCATATATTCTTTGCATATTGCGCTGTCTTAGGTGGCTGGGAAGTTTGGATGGGCTGCCGTCTCTCTGGAACCTTTCTGGGATAAGAGCCAGATACCCATCCGTGTTCTCGTGCATACTTGAATAGCGTCCTCTCTGTTATGCCTTTAGAGAAGTCGATAGACCGCCAGGTATTCTCGAAGTCGCGCGGGTCGTAGTTAGACCCCCACGAAGACCACTCTCTGGCGCCTTCCTTGCATCCGCCACCCGCTTTAAAGGCGGCTAACATTCGAAACCAAATATCTCTGCCAGAACTGGAATCGATGCTGTGTAGTGCGGAAATCAGGTCATCGTTGTTTACAAGGCTGTTCATAAACTCACCCCTCTTCTGATTCAGACTTGAGCCAGGCAATGAATCGCTCAGCGTCAATGAAGAGAAGTTTTCCCCGACTAAAGACGGCTCCTCGTTTGGTGAGTCCGTTTTGGTCGCGATAACGAAGCCAATTGTCGAGCCTCTCTCGGCCTCTATCAAAGAGGTTAGGATGTGCAGCTACAAACATGGCCGGTCGAAAGATGTTGTTTGCCACCGGCGACTGAGTTAGATCCGGCCTCTCTTGTCCTGAACACTTCGTTTTATCTCTCCTCATAGTGATCACCCTCGCTAAATACAATCGCAAGCGCGTCTTCTGCTCGCCTAGCACGCTCGTTATGAAGTCTTTGAATCAGAATCTTGAGGGCAAACTCATCCCCATCAGTCTTAAGCAAACATGCTCGTCTGGCAGCCAGTTCATGGGCAGGGAAGTATTTGCGGGATGTGCGACTACTGACCGGCACTGAGATTGGCTGAGGAAACAAGCCAACCTTAATGAGCCTACTGAGTTGCTCGTCGCTTAGATGCTCTTGGAATGCGGTAGTCGTCCAGTCAATGAAAAGAACTTCTGAGGGCATTGATCTCTCCTTTTCCCTAGGTGAGATCAAGCGTAGAGGGAGGTTTGGCCAGGACAGTTACATCACTGGCCGGTTTTTACATTCCTTTGCAGTAATCCTTGAAGGTGCTAAATGCAGGTGGCTTCAGGTCTACGGCGTTAGGGAATCGCTTCCATTGGCGGACCAACTGAGTGTGAGCAGCTTGCCTAGAGAGATGCGAGTGTCCGCCCATGAAGTCCCTGCAAATTTTTTTCTTGCTCTTCGCCTCCGCCTTACGCTCTTTTACAGCAGTCTTAATGCCTTTCCTTCTCCCAGCTGCGGCAAGCCTACCGTCGATGCAGTGACACACAGCAAGCGCCTCTGAAAGACCTATGTCCTCGCGACACTTTATCGGTCCAGATCGCAGCTTCCTTAAGCGCTCATCAGCGTTATGCAGCGCCTCAGCCTCTGCAGTGCTGGCATCGTCATCAACAGATATGAGGCGCATCAACTCACGTCTTGCCCCCAGTAAAAACTCCTGAAAACAATGCTCAACCGGCTCGTACAAGCGCAGTTTTTTTGCAAATTCCTTCTGTTGCCGAACCCACTTCATGAGTATTGCTCTGCGATTATCGACATAACATCATGCGTATCCGTATTCATAGCATGCGCATAGCGAGCCGCCATCGCCCAAGAGCTCCAACCGCATAGCTCACAAAGCCGACTTACTGTCATAGCGGGGGTAGCTGCCGCCCTGCTAGCAAAGGTGTGCCTACATAGGTGCGCAATGAACCATTCGTACCCTATTGAATCAGCAAGAGTCCTGAAGGCTTTCGTAGCATCTACCTCGCGCCCATTAGCATTCACAAACACAAGTGCGTCATCACTGATGGGTCGAATATGGGCACGAGCCTGCATGCGTTCAGCTGCGCGGCCTGCTAAGAATAGTGTTCTAGACTTGCGAGCTTTGGTGCTTCCAGCAGACAGGCGAATAGTGGATCTAGCAATATCTACATCCCTCCAAGTGAGGGTGGTGATCTCCCTTACTCTGGCACCTGTCAGCATCAACAAGGCAAAGATGTCGCCAAGAGCGGCATCACCTGCATCGAATGCGGCCTGAAGCGCCGTCTCCTCCTCAATAGTAATGACTCTATCTCTAGCATTACCTGATTCAGACTGCTTACTGACCAAGGATGCAGGGTTTCCCTCGATCCAGTCCCGTTGGTTGCAGTACTTGAGCAAGCTGCTAAAGCCAGAGAGATAACGGTTCCGAGTAGCCGGCGCTAATCCCTCGCATTGTCGATCTAAAAAGCCAACTATCGCTGCCTTATTGATTTGATCTAGCCTGCACTCCCCTAGTTCGGCCTTAATACTTTTGAGATAGCCTGGCTTGACCTTGCAATCCATGGATCGAGTGAAGTGTGTAATGGCCTCGCTGACGGTTACTGAAGGGTTCTTAGCCTCCTCAGCGTCTGCGCGCGTCATGAGTTTCCCGCTGTGTATTACATGAGTCTGACTTTCTAGGCTGGTAACGGCCTCACGGAGCCACTTACGGGCACCCGCCATGCTTTTAAAGGAATCACTGGTGCTCCCGTACTTTCCCCGCACACGCGCAAGGAAGAGCCCAGAGGGCAGCTTGTAGACATTGGGAACGGATGTTTTGACCATCCTGGAGGTGTTAGAATCGACCACGCAGACACTCCATCTTAGTGCTTGCCATGGCTCCGGTTGTTGACGCAACGCGGGGCCGTTTTCATGGTGAAATCATAACACAAATGTCAGCATGCTGTCAGTGAGGCGTGACTCGACACTAGAAAACACTCAGCATGTAGCGCCGAATTAGATTTAAGTATATATAAATCAATAGCTTACGTGGTGCCCGGAGCCGGACTTGAACCGGCACGATCGCAATGATCGGGGGATTTTAAGTCCCCTGTGTCTACCAATTTCACCACCCGGGCAGCGAAGAGGCGCGAGGATAACATGCTAGAACCGTTTT
>Ga0206130_10003257_pt1 | contig 21613 bp, 30 predicted proteins | sample Helgoland_Spring_9_FD_148637 | JGI IMG/M metagenome (GOLD analysis project Ga0206130, IMG submission 148637) | Pelagic subsurface seawater microbial communities from Kabeltonne, Helgoland, North Sea - Helgoland_Spring_Bloom_20160512_1 | ecosystem: Environmental > Aquatic > Marine > Epipelagic ... | reverse complement strand
CATATCTTCTAAGTGAAAACTTTTATCTACATTTATTAATTTATTTTCTGTAATAAGATATAAATCATCACACCATTTAAAATTTTTTTTTATTTTATCAAAATCTTTAATAAATTTTTCATAATTTTCTTTTAATTTATCATCTATTATTTTTTCTTTTTTACCTAATCTTGTTTTGTATTTTCCACTACTTGGAACATTAAATTTACCTCTTTTTAATATTTCTTTTAACTCTTTAATATCATTATTATAATGATGAATTCTAGAAGTTGTAATACCACAAATTACACAATATATATCACGAATACCCATAATATATTAAAAATTAAAAAAAAAATTATAATTTCTGAAAAACAATACTTTCCATTAATAAACTTGTTATAACATATGGATCAGCATTTGAACCAGGTCTTCTATCCTCCAAATAACCCCTCTTATCATTATAAACACTTAAAGGAATTCTAACAGAACAACCTCTATTTCTTACACCATATTTATACTCTTCATAACTACAAGTCTCATTTTTACCAGTTAATCTATTATTATTTCCCTCTCCATATAAATTAATATGTTTCTTATGTGTTAATTTTAATTTTTCACAAGCTTTATAAATATGTTCCAAACCACCCACCTCACGCATTTCTTTTGTTGATACATTTGTATGTAATCCAGAACCAGCATAATCCGCAAATGGTTTTGGTAAAAATGTAACACTACAATTATACTTTTCAGTCACTCTATTCATAATATATCTTGACATCCATAAATGGTCTGAAACCTCCAAAGCATCTACTGCTCCAATTTGATACTCCCATTGACTTGTCATAACCTCAGCATTAGTTCCACAAATACTTATTCCAGCTTCTAAACATTTATGTAAATGTTCTTCAGAAATTTCACGACCATAACATCTATCACCACCCGCAGAACAATAAGAATCACTGTTAAATACTCTGTCAGGTCTCTCCCATTTATATGGCAATCCACTTTTATCTACAATAATATATTCTTGTTCCATTCCAAACCAAAAATCATATTCTTTACATTTTTCATGCATTTCAACACAATTAACACGATTATTTGTTAAATGAATTTTATTATCTTTATCAAATGTTTGACATAAAACTAAATATCCTAAACCAATTCCTTTATAATAAACATTATGAAATGGATTCATAAAAAGTCTCACTGGTCTAATAATTATGTCCGATTCATGTCCTTCAGCTTGACCTGTTGAACTACCATCATAATTCCATTCCGGAATATCTTCTAATTCCAAATTATTTTTTTCACCATTTAAAATTTTAATTTTAGACCTTAAATTTTGATAAGCATCAATCCAAACATATTCTAATAAAATCTTCATATGAATATATATAATTAACCATATATATTTTTTTAAATAAAAAATTGAAATTTAATTGATTTATATTATAAATTAAAAATTATAATGAATTGTCCTGTTTGTTTTGAAAATAAAAATACTACACAATTTTATAATTGCAATCATTCACTTTGTAACGAATGTTATAATAAATGGGTGAATGGAGGTAATATATGTCCAGAATGTAGAGCAGAACCAATAATCAATCATAAAAAATTAATTTTCAAAAAATTTAACACATATAACATAATTTATAACTCAAATTATAACTTAAATTATTATTAAGGTGATTGATTATTTTTATTATAATATGGGACTTCCAATCCATATGTAAATGTTGGATTTTTATATAATGTTCCCCAATTAGTCTTTTGAACTGGAACACATGAACCTATTCCATTATAACCACTTTCCACACAAATACCATCACATGTTTTTCTGCATTTATCAATTCCAAATTCTTTGGGTTGTGAATAATCTATATTATCTATTGAATTAATAACATCATAAGCATTCTCTGTTATTTTATTTTGATCTACTAATGAATTATAAAAATATGTTGTTTCTAAATTATCATTCATTAATTGTTGTTTGTATATTTGATTTTTATTATCCAAATATTTTTGTTGTTCGTCTATTTTTTTTTGTTTATTACTTATTGGCAATGCACCTTGAGCTGATAAACCTCTTCTATTTAATACATTAGTTTGTTCCACTGATGATAAATTATATAAATTTTCATTATTATTTAATCCTGGACCTGGTGGATTTTTATTTATAAATGGATCACTTATATCCACTATCATTGTATTATTATTTTTATTTCCATTTAATGATGATGCTCCTCTAACTTTTATTAAATTATTTTCAACTTTAAAATTTTCATTATTATCAAAATTAAGCAATAAAATTATAATTACTAATAGAACAATGATTAAATTATCAAACATCACTTATATAATATTATATATATAAGTATTTACAATAAAAAAAATTAAATATTTATTTTTTCAATCCATTTAATTTCACCATAAATAATTCCTATTTCTTTTAGCATTTGTTGTTTTGTTTCACAATTACTATCATTTGTTTCTAAATTTTCTATAGTATTCATTAAATTTGTTATTTTTTTTTTTATATCTGGTATTATTAAAATAAGCTGTTCTAATTTTTCTTTATATAATTTTTCTCTAATTGAATATCTCTTAATACAAAAATATTTTTTAAACATTATTATTCATTTACATTTTTTTATTTTAACATCTTATATTTTTGTTTATATTTTAAATATTTTTTTTTATAATAATTTCCACCATTTTGAACGAATACTTCATATTTATTCGAATTTATTGATTTACCAACTTTTTTTATATTTTTATAAAAATTTTTTGATACTTTATATATTTCCTCTTTATTACTTATTTCTATTTGAGGAATTATTACTTCACCAACACCATTTTTTGTTTTTAACACTGCTGTGGGAACACCCTCACTCATATATCTTTTATAAATATCCAAGTGTTTTCTTTTTAATTTATTCTTATCATTTTCATTACTTACTAAAAAACTCTCAAATTTATATTTATTCTTATATCTATTTTTTATGTCTTTATATATGGGCTCAAATTCATAACAAAATCCACATCCCTCATCTTTTAATAATATAATACTGTCCATTACAAAAATCTTAATAATTATATTTAATAAAATTAAATTATTGTATTTTAAAAAATTATGATTGTTGACATTGTTGTTCCATTCCTGGAGGTCCCATTCCTGGTGGTCTCATTCCACTTCTACTACGATGTTTAAAAAATCTTTCTTGTTCTTCAGCTTCTTTATTTTCATTATTATAATCACTTATATCTTTCATTTCAATAATTTCATAATCATTATTTTTATCTACTCTATAATTATTAATAAAATCATCAAAATCCTTATAACTTAATTGACCCTTTGGATAAATATACTCAAATTTAATTACTAAATTACCACTTGAATATTCATTTGGCAATCCCAACTTTTCAATAACTCTAATATCTCCTTGCTTTATTATATCTTCATTTTTAATTAAATAAGTTTTACCATTTGGATGTTCCAAATATAATTTATCACTACATAAACCATCTTTTATATTTATCATATAATTATAAATTATATCGTGCTTTTTAATATTATAATTTTCATTCTCTTTAAATTCTAATTTAATATGTAAATCATCATCTCTCATAGTTTCAAAATTATAATTGCCCTTTTTTCTTAATATTATGGGTGTCATATAATCTGCTCTTTTATTTATTTTAATTATTAATTCTTCAGGCCTTTCTACTATACCCTTGCCTTTACAAGTTTCACATTTTGAACTTTTCTTCATTCTTCCTGTTTGCTTACACTTATTACAAGGGCTTTGTATTTGCTGTATCATTGGACCTCTTTGAATTATTCTAATATTAATACCTCTTCCATCACATTCATTACATTTTTTTATTTCAACATCACATTTATCACATTTTTTTTGTGATTTTATTTTTACTTTTTTATTTAATCCCTCAAAAATATTTTCAACTGTTATTTTTATTGGAACCTCCTTAATTGTTTTAATATTTTCATTATTATTATTATTCATATTCATCCCACCAAATCCTTTAAATAAATCTTCAAATGGATTAAAACCACTCATATCTGGAATATTATCCATATTATCACCATATCTATCATACTTGTCTCTGGTTTCCTTATCAATTAAAATATTATAAGCCTGTGATATTTCCTTAAATTTTTCAGTTGCTTCTTCAACATTTTTTGGATTTTTATCTGGATGCCATTTTGTGGCTAATTTTCTATAAGCTTTTTTAATTTCACTTTCATCAGCATTTTTTTTAACACCCAATGTATCATAATATGTTTTTTTTTCCATAATATAATATTTATGTAATACATTTTAAATATTTTTAAATACCTCTTTTCAATAAATAAAATAATTTTAAACTTTCTTTTTCATTCAAAGAAAATTTATCAAATGGGTGTTTTTTAATTCTTCTTTTTTTATTACAATGTTGAACATTGTCATCATAAACACAATTATTTTTGATGCAAATTTGATTGTAATTTATTACTTCAATATATGAAGACAAAATATAACATATGTCAGTAAGCATAATTAAAATTGATATTGCACTTTTATTATTAACCATCAATAATTATTTTTTTCAATTTTTATTATAATTATATGACATTTTATAAAGTGTATAAAATATATTCAAATAACAGTAATAAATATTATATTAATTATACAGAAAAAACAGTATTAACTGCCATTTTAAATAAATTTATCCTTGATTATAAAACATTTTTACTTGATAAAAATTCATCTTTTAATCCAGTATTTAATACAATTGATAAAAATGATATTAGCATACAATTATTGGAAAAATTTGATGATTTAAATATGACTAATAATTTTATATTAGAACATAAAAATAATAACACACATATTATTTCTGAAAATAATGAAATTATTAATAAATTACAAAATATTAATGTTATTAAAATTAAAAGAAATAGAAAAGATTATCATAAAAAATATTATTCAACAAATAAAGATGAAAATAAAATAAATGATCAAAATAAAAAATATTATCAAAATAATAAAGATAATATTAAAAATAAAATTAATACTATTAATAATAATAACAAAATAATTAAAAATACAAATAAATCCAAAAATATTTTTGATTTAATAGAACAGTATTAAATTTTTAAATTTTATTTTTCTTCATAATTATATAATAAATAACACAATGATTTTTATATAAAACCAATTCATTTATATATCATTAAATTTAACATATTATTATTATTTTTTAAAACTTGTAAATTAAAATTATTCATTCTTAAAATATTAAATTTATTTCACAATATTACAATGAAATTTGTGTTTTTATGTAAATTTTTACATGATATATTTTATTTATATTTTTTATATTTAAAAATATAAATATTAATTACTAATATAATAATGAATGTTTGTTCCATATGTTTTGATGATGATAATTTAATTAAAACAAATTGTAATCATTATTTTCATTTAGAATGCATTAAACAAATTATTTTTCCAAAATGTCCTTGTTGTAAATCTGATTTAACTTTATTTCTTAATAATAATAACATTTCTAATAAAAAAATTAAAAATAATATTAAAATAGAACAAAACCGATTATTTATTCAAAATATAAATACTAATTTATTGTCAACAACCGATAAATATAATATTATTTGTAATAATATCAAACTAAATAAACAAAAATGGAAAAATATTATCAAATCAATAGTTATTCCATATGTTCAAAATAATAAAACACTTTTATTAAATTATTCTATTATGAGATATTTTTTTAAATTAGATGGTATTTTTATATATTATTGTGATTTAAAAGAACTTATAATTAATTTATTTTTTGGATATACAACCAATGTTTTACAATGGGTTGAAAAAGATGATTTTAATAAAAATAAACATATTAAAAATTTTATAATAAATCTTTATAAAGAAATAAAAGACAATTTTATTAATAAAGTTGGAGTATTATTTATTATTAATGATACAATTAATAATAAAAAATTTATATTCAAAGAAATTTTTTACAAAAATACTCCTAAATTAAAATATATGTATTACAGTAATATTATTAAAAGTTTATTAAATTTAGAATTAGAAAAATCAAATTTAAATAAAATTATTAATCCAGAATATAAATATTTGAAAAATTTAACAAATTTCAAAAAACAAAAAATATTACAATATCATAATTTTACTAATTTTATTAAACATAAGATTAATAATATATTTATTAAATATTTTAACAAAAATATTACTGGATTGGTTGAAATTAGATATAATTCCAAAATTATCACATTTGAAATTATTAATAATGATATTATTGTTTATAAAAATAAAACAAATAATCAAATATTATCCATTAAAAACTTTAATGATTTTCTGATTGATAATATTGATTCTAATGAAACATTTATTATTATATATTTATTAGATAAATATTTATTAAATAATAATTTAAAATATTTATTTGGTTATAGTTTATCAAAAATAGATAATATTTATCAAATAAATAAATTAAATAATAATACTTTAGAAAGTTATTTATTTCAAGAATTTAATGGAAAACATATTCTCAAAAAAAATTTATTATTTAATTATAAATATTTATAAAAATTATTAAAAAATTTAATGATGTTTAGAACAATTTAACCAACCTCTACTTATATGATGTTCTGTATTTAAAAACAATTCATCAAAATTAACTTTTGTTATCGTTCCATTACTATTTGAAAAAAATAATTTTGATATTTTTACTTTTTTATTATTATATAATTCCTTTGCACAATTATAACAAGGTTGAGAATTTGTTATTTCGCCTAATGAATTATATTTTATTACATATAAATCTAATACTATTTTCTTTTTAATTTTAAATTTTTTTATTTTATAACTAATTTTTTTAAAGCATCCATTTCAGCATGAGTGCCAATATGTTTATTATTAAATCTTATTCTATTTGAATTTATTCCTATAGTTCTTTTTATATTAAGTGTTTCATTGAACGCCTTTTTTACAATTTACCTTTGTTGTCATAAAAGCAATATGTTTATGTGTAGAAGGTTCGGTTCTTTTCTTAAAACCTTCTTCTATTAAAAAATTAGTTACAGTCTCCATACTATTGTTATAGATTAATTCTTTAATATGTTTTTATTTAAATATAATTTTGTATAATTCATTTAAATGAATACAAAACAATTTTTTTTTACAACCGATAATTCAAGCATCAACTCTTCATCATTAGACGATATTAGTTTATCTACTACAGAAGAAGAATATACAGCATCAAATACACTAAAATTAAAAAAAATCAAAAAATCAAAAAATAATATTGAAACAAACAATGAAAACAATATATCCTCATTAACCAATAACCACGAACTACATCAACCTTCTGGAACTACCAGTATTTCAAAAATTGACAATAAAGTTTTTAGTATGAAACCTCGTGAAGTAATATCTTCTGATAATTCCCAAGAAGAAAGCAATGATGATACTCAAGAAGAAAGTAATGATGATACTCAAGAAGAAAGTAATGATGATACTCAAGAAGAAAGTAATGATGATACTCAAGAAGAAAGTAATGATAATACTCAAGAAGAAAGTAATGATGATACTCAAGAAGAAAGTAATGATGATACTCAAGAAGAAAGTAATGATGATACTCAAGAAGAAAGTAATGATGATACTCAAGAAGAAAGCAATGATGATACTCAAGAAGAAAGTAATGATGATACTCAAGAAGAAAGTAATGATAATGGATTAGAATTTAATAATATGGATGATTTAATGTCAAATTTTAATGGAATATTTAATGTGATGTTTAATAATAATAATTTGTCTGATGAAAAAATAAATTTTAATGAAATCAATAAAAATGTTAATAAGATGTTTGGTGGAAATAATAATGGAGAATTTGATATGGGTAATTTATTGAACAATGTAAATATGAATAATATAAATATTGAGGATATAATGAAAAATTTTAAAAATGATGATATTGTTGAATTAAATGAAACAAGTCTTAAATCAGAAAATTCTCTTGATGATTTTTTGAAATGTGAAAGTGATAGTGATAATTTTAATGAATTGGAAGATTTTTTGGAATAAAAATCAATGAAATTATTTAATATCAAAAAAATGGAGTTTGAGTTAAAATCAGTTTTGATTTTTGATAAAAATAGTCTTATTCAACTAGACAATTATTATTTAAATAAAATCATTGATATATCACATAAAACTTATAAAAATAAATATTGGTTTAAACCATGTAATATAGAGATTAATTTTTTTTATTATTTATATATAATATTTATATATGAGTTCAATTTGGGATAAATGGAAAGAAACAAAAATAATATATCCAAAAAGAAAACATTTAAAATTAAAAGAATTGGATAAAATACCATATTATAATGAAAGTAATGAAATAATAAATCATAAAAAATTTGAAAGAGAAGAACAATATATAAGTAATGATTATATAAATCCAGATATGAATGTTTTGGAATTAGGTGGAAGATATGGAACTGTGAGTTGTGTTATTAATAATAAACTTGAAAATCCTAAAAATCATGTAGTTATAGAACCAGATATAACGGTTATAGATGCTCTTAAAAAAAATAAAAAAAGTCATAAAAGTAAATTCAAGATATTAAATGTAATAATATCAAATAAAAAAATGAAAATTAATAAAAAAGGTTATGCTACAACTGTTTCATTAATTAAAGATGAAAATGAAAATGAAGAAATTATTAAAAATTATTCATTAAAATACATTATGAAAAAATATAAAATAAATTTTAATGCTTTGGTGGCTGATTGTGAAGGTTGTTTATGTAATTTTATTGATGAAAATGAGAAATATATTAAAAATTACAAAATTGTGATTTTTGAAAGAGACATGCCTGACGATTGTAATTATAATTTAATAGATGAAAAATTAGAAAAATGGGGATTTAAATTAATTATTAAAGGTTTTGTTTGTGTTTGGAGAAAATAAAAATTAAAACAATTTGTTTTAAATAAATCACAAAAATATAATGAAAATCAAAAGGATTAATTAAATAATTTTTTTACAAATTAAAAATAATTGGTTTTTCTTCTTTAAAACTATTAGAATTTATTCTTTCTAATTTTATTTCATTATTATTATTTTTTAATACTAAAAAATCTTCAGCTAATTCATTTAACACTGGACTTTCATAATAATATGATTGATGTTTTTGAAAATAATATTTCACTGTTTCTAAACCAGTTTTATCTCTTTCATTTAATGGTATTCTTAATATGTGTGATATTTCATCACTTAACATTTTAAAATTTAAATAACTATTTAATGATTTATTCATTGTTTCTCCTATTTTTTTTAATTGTTCTATTGATGCTAATATAGAACAAAATATACTTAACAATCCAGTTCCAACTGATACATAAATATAATATTCTTTTGGAATATAACTTGCATTTGATAAATTTATTACACCAACAATAGATGATAATATAATCACTGGTATTTTATATTTGTCTCTTTTTTTTGTATATTCTATAAATAATTTATGATATTTTTTATATAATTCATTTGAATATTGTTGAAGTAATAACAATTCTTCTTCATGTTTTTCATCCCATTCCATTTAATTTCTTTATATGTTTAATTATTTAATATAAAATATTTACATATTTATATTTGCTTGTAAAATTTTACTTTTTATTACATCCACATCTAAAACTTTCAACAGATTTAACATTATTTAATTCATCATCAACAATTTCATCCATTTCTTTAACTCTATTACCATTTACATCATATGGATGGTTCATATCATATGCAATTGTGTCAGCATATTCTACTTGTTGAGATGGTTTAATATCATAAATATATGAGTCTAACATGGGACTAACAGTATTAGAATTCATTTGCATATTAACTCCTCCAGAAAATCCTTCACTCACATCTATTTTTTTATAAAGTAAAAAAATCACTGCTAACAAAAGAATAATTAAAATCATATTATATAATTATAAATATTATAAAAATATTTATAATATTAAATAAAAAAAGAATACTTACAATTTTTCATTGCTATAATAAGTATTTAAATCAACCAATGTATATTTTAATTCACCATTAATATCCTCAATAGTCCAACCAATGTGAGATGCCAATTTACCATCTTCTAATAAAAATGTAATAATCGGCTGATTGTCATTATACTTTCCAATTATTTCAGTTCTTGGAGATTTTCCAGTTGAATTTTTTATATCATTCGACATTTGAGATATTGAATCTTTTGGACTTAATCTCACAAAATTTAATTTAATCTCATTGTTACTTAATTTATTAATTAATGAACCATCACCACTATCTTCAACCTCATCAACCTTTTCTTTATTTTTAACTTTTAATGTTCCAGAATATTTTAAATTATTAAAATTTTCATCATAGGAACTATGAATTTTATATAAATCTTCTAAACAATATTGTTCTGGCTTACAACAAAATACACATTCATATGATAAAGTTTCATTTGAATTTAAATTTTCTAATTCAATATCCTCTGTATATTTATGAGGCTTTGCTAGTAAATGAGTATTAAAATTATTATTTCTTATAAATGTTTCTAAATCCTGAAATGTTCTATTATTATCATTTTTCATCCATCCAAGAGAAGAACAAATAAATGTTTCTTTATTAAAATTAATATCAGATTGTTTTAAATTATATAAAGCAATATCATCCTTTGTTTCATTTTCATTTATCTCATCATATAAAACTCTTAACATTGTAATAAAATTTTTATAAAAATTATTTTTTAAATGTTTTATTATTCCTTTATTAATTTTTCAATATCGGATATTTTATTTAAACATCCTTTTTTAATATTAAATAATTTTGATAATCTTTCATCTGTTATAAAATATTCATTTATTTTTAAATTATTATCTATAATATGTGAAATAAAATAATCATATAAATTAAAATTATTTATTTCAATAAACTCATCAAATATTTTTAAACATTCATTATCATTTACTTTAAATTTTACTTTAGTAATATTTAATTTTTTTGTATTATCTTCAATTATTTCTGTTAATGATTTAATAACATCATACATTCCTGAATTATAATTATTTTTTTCTTCATATAATTTTAAATTATCAACTGTTAAATCATAATTATTTATAATTATTTCATTTATCACTTCATGCATATTATGTGTTATTCTATTTTTTGACATTAGATATGAATTAAATATTTTATTTGTTATTTTTGAACCATTTTCCACAAAATAATTAATTATTGTTTTGTTTTTTTCATTTAAAAATATTTGTTCTAAGTTTTCTTCATTCAATTCAAAATTAAAAGTATAAACATCAAAAAATTCCAACATATTTTTTTTTAAAATATGTTTTAAAATTTTATTATTCATCTTAATACCATAACTTTCAAAATTATTTAATATCATTCCATGATTTATTAAATTAATTACATCAACATCACTTAAAATAAAACCTTTTAAATAATAAAAATATAATACTTTTTCTAAATCATTTTTTTTTAAAAATGGCTCATTTATTTTTATTTTAAATGATTTTTTTATTAAATTTTGTTCAAAACAAATATCTAAACATTCCACAAAATAATTCACATCAAAATCGTTTTCAACATTCCATTCACAATCATTTATATATTTAGACATACAATTCAATAAACATTTATCATCATAATTTTTATTTTTTTTTAAATATAATACTTTCAAATATTTCACGATATTTTCATTTTTTATATTATATTTATTAACAACATTTTTTAATTCATCATTTTCTTTTAACATCAAATATTTTATTATTACTTTTCTATTAAAACAATTTAATTTATTACAATACACATTAACAATATTAATCATTAAATTATTATCATACATATAATCCATTAAACCTCTTTTTTTAATAAATATAATAAAACTATCATATCTACAATTCGTAAATAATTTATAAAATACCTCAATATCTTTCATTTCATTTTTTACAAATATTTCATAAATATTATTTAATTTATTTGTGTTTATTTCTATATTATTACTTGAATTTTTATTATTTAATATTTTACCTGACTTTTTATAATCATATAATATTTTTAATAAATGAACTGTTTTTTCTAAATCAAGTTTAAAATAATGATGTTTAATAACTATATTTTCATAACACTGTAAAACATCACGAATTATGTATGTATTGTAAGTGTCATTTATTTTATTATAAACTGAATTCAAATTAATCATTTTTAAATTAATTTAAAATATAAATAAAAAATAAAATTTAATTTCAATTTTTTTTAAATATCATCAAAATCAATATTTTCATTATCCTCATCTAATATTTCGTCTTTAATAGTGTCAAATTGAATAATATCACTATCGTCTTTATTATCTGATAATTTTGATTTAAATAACTTTATAATATCATCTGGAGGATCAGAAAAAGCTAATAAATCACATTTCATTTTTGTGCTGTCACAATCAACTCTCAATGAAACAACCACATTTGAACCAACATCTAAACGATTTTCACCCCTACTTGATCTATTTAATTTATTACAAGACTTTCCAATTCTTTCAATATTATCACTGCATAATACATAATATCTTTGATCTCCTAATTTTTTTGTAATTTGAGCAAATAACTGACCATCATCCAAAGCATCAGCCATTAATATTTTTCTATTCATTTTTTTATTTCCTTGCTTTTTAGCTTTATTACCACCTGTTTTATTTTTTGGCATGATTATAATATATATTATTAATTGTTTCTTAATTAAATATTATTTATATAAATTATTAATTTTATTTTTCAATTTTTTTAGGTCTTCCACGCTTCTTTTTAGGAACTTCAATATTTTTTTCATCATCATCAATATTTTTTTTTTTTTTTTTTTTTTTTTTTTTTTTTTTTTTTTTTTTTTTTTTCTTTTTTCTTTTTTTTAGTTTTTTCTTCTTTAACATCAACTTCTTTATTAATATCAACTTCTTTAACATCAACTTTTTTATTAATATCAACTTTTTCAATATCAACTTCTTTAATATCAACTTTTTCAATATCAACTTCTTTAATATCAACTTTTTTATTAATATTTCTTCCATCATTTAAATTATTCATATTAAAATTAGAATAAATATGTGACAATTTAGTGGAATTAAATTCTATTGATTGATTGGCTAAATCTCTTCTTTCATTTTTAGATTTCTTAATATGAGCTAATCCAACATCAATATCTTTTTCAAAAACAGTATATAATTGAACCAACATACCACTTATTGTTATTGTGGGGTTCCATTCATCACTGTGAAAACCTGTAATACTTAAACATATTTTTCGATTAATTTCAAATCTACCATTTGGTGTTAAAAACATAAAATCTGGAGGACTAAAAGGATAATTTTTAGATAATATTATTTTTCCTATATATTGACCTCCTTTATAATCAGTGTCATGCTGACCATAAATTAAAAAATAAAATAATAACATATCATTTTCATCTTGATAAGATGTTATATATGATATATTATTTTCATTTTCTAAAATTTTTAATTCTCCTTTAAGTCTCTTTTGTTGCTTTATGGCTAATTTGCTCATTTTCAATATATTAAATTATTAAATATTGTTTAATTCATATTTTCAATTTTTATTTTAAAAAAACTAATTAAAGAAATGGCATTAATTAATTTTATAATGGAATCAACAAGTGAAATGCAAAACAAAAGTGAAATGAAAAACAAAATTGACATGCAAGACAGAAAATTTATCTTTTACACAAGCTTCAATGAAAGTAATACAGATGAAGATGTTAAGAATGTTGTAGATAATATTAAGCGTTTTAAGAGTGAAACTAATAGTTTTGTTAAGTATAACTATGTTAAAAATGCGTTTGTTAGATTACTTAACAAGGATGATAAAGAAACTAAACAATCAAACTCTCATATTTATTTTAAGTTAAAAGTATCTGAAATTGCAAAGTTTAAAGAATATCATCCTAATTTCTCTAAATCAAAATTCTTTACTCATTCTACTTATGAATGTACTGATGAAGAAAAAGAAATGTTAATTAATTCTAAAAATTCATTTTTGAATATTTATTATGATAAAGAAAATAATGTTTTCAATATTAAATCTAATACAACTAAGAATTCTCATTTTTATTTGTTTAAAAAGATTTTTATTGAAAATGGTAAAAAAATGGATTTTACTAAATTCAAATATGTCAGAAATGATAAAGATTAAAAATTTCATTTAAATTTTTGAAATATATAAAAATTTTTTTTTAATTAATAATTTAATTTAATTAAATTATTTTGTTAAATTATTTTGATAATAGTCATTAAAATTAATAATTTTGCAATCAAATGATGTTTTAATAATAGTTTGTTTGCTAATATCATTAGTATTTGATGTATTAATTAAATTAATTGACAACCCTTTTTTTCCAAATCTTCCACTTCTGCCAATTCGGTGAATATATTTAGAAGGATCATTGGGCAAATCAAAATTAATAACCAAAAACAAACTTGGAACATCAATTCCTCTTGCCAATAAATCAGTTGAAATTAAACATTTAAATAGACCTTTCTTAAAATCTCTAATAATTTCATTTCTAACTTCTTTTTCCATTTGACCGTGAATTATTCTAATATCACTTTCAGTATAATCTGATGAATTACATAATTCTTCAAAAATATATTCAATTTTGTCAATTGTGTTTCCATATATCATAAATTGTTCTATTTCAAGAGTTTTTACTAAATCTTTTATAACTAGTAATTTGTCATCTTCATTTTCACAATTAATATATGTTTGTTGAATTCCTTCTAATGTCATTTCTTCCTGTTTTAATAAAATTTTTAATGGATTTTTCATAATTCTATTTGATAATTCTAAAACTTCATTTGTCAATGTTGCTGAGAAAAAACAAGATTGCATATTTGATGACATTAACTTATATATTTCTTTCATTTTTTCTTTAAATGAACCCGATAATAATTCATCAAATTCATCAATAATTAATAATTTAATAGATGAACTAATATTCTTGTTTGATTTTAATACATCTTCTAATCTTCCTGGTGTTGCAATAATTATTTGACACATTTCATTTTCATCAGTTAATTCTCTGATATTCTGATCTCTTGGAACACCACCAACGGTTAATGAAATTCTAAAATTTTTCATAAATGAAGTTAAAGCAGAACATAATTTATGCGTTTGTAAAGCTAAATCACCGGTTGGTGAAATAATAATAACTTGAGGTTTATTTAATGTTAAATCAATTGATTGAACAGCACCAATAATAAAAGCTCCAGATTTACCTGAACCTGATTGAGATTGTAATAATAAATCTCTACCTTCAATCATAGGCTTGATTCCATATTTTTGAGGTCTTGATGGATTTTCATATCCATAACTTGTAATACCTCTTAATAATTCTATATTAACATCATCACAAATATCTTCAAATTCATTAATTTCGGTTCCTTCTAATTCTTTAGAAATAAATAATAAATCTTCTGTTTCAACTAATCCTTCTTCATTTTTTAGTAAATCATATAAATCTTTATTGTCTTTGCAAGCATCATCCAATGAAAAGTTGGAGTTGGAAAACCTTCCACCCCTTCTATTTTGTTTGTAACCGTCGTTTCTTCGTTGATTATTATACTCCATATTATTGATTATATTATTATTATCTTAAGTTTATTATTTATTTTCAATTTTTTTTTAATTATAAAAATTGATTAAAATATTAATTATTACATTAAATATCAAAAATGTCAATAACAAATAATAATTTTGTGTCATTTGATAAATTACATTATATTAATGTAGTTATTAATAAACAAATCGCATATTTTAAAATACATTATTATAATGAAGATAATATGAAAACATTTTTAGAATTATTCAAAGATATTGTACTATTTTTACATAAAAACAATATAATGAATATTAGACAAGAAATTTCCATTAATGAAATTTCATTATTTAAAAATAGTTCTATATATGAAAGAATAAACAATGAATTTGTATATATGGAAACAAATATTAATAATTTTGTTGATGAATTTTACTCAGTATTAGGATTAAAATAACTTTTTTTTTTATTATTATTTTTTATGGATGAAACAATTAATGAACTTTTTATTAATAAAACAAATGAATATAAAAACTATAAATGGGATAATATAAAAAATTATTTTATTAATATTTGTAACAATATAATTAAAAATATTAATAATAATAATGTAAATGATTTTATATTTAATTATTACAAATTTTATATATCTTATAATTTATACATAAATCATCTTTTTTATTTAGATAAAGATATTAATAATGAAATATTACTTATAAATAAACAATTAAGAATTGATATCAACATAACCAAATTCTTATTTAAAAATAAAAATAATAATGATATAAAAGAAATTGTCAAATATATATATCCATTTTACTCATCCAAATCAAATAATAATTTAAAACAAGTCAATACATATATTAAAAATTATGAATACTTGAGAAATAACGAATACACAAAATCAATTGATAAAATATTAGAATTAATATTATTTAGATACAAAATATGTAATATTAATGGCTGTGATAATTATCATTCTTTTTTTGTAAAAAAAATACTCAATAAAAAAACATCTCCTAACTTCAAAAAATTTATTAAAATAATACCTAAAAAACATAATTTATTTAATTTTAATATTAAAACAGATAATAAAACTATTAATATTGATATTGATAAAGTTATTATTCAATGTATCAAACAATTAAAACCAGAAATACACAAAAATAAACAATTTAAAAAAAAAAAAAATAATACTTACGTCATTAATATCAATAATGATATAATTGAAATTATTATTGATAAAAATAGACAACAATGCATAACTAACCACAAAAATAATTTAACTGAATTATATTCTAACATTAATAAATTAAATAATATACAAGTATTAAAAGATACTAATAATCATATTATTATTTATTTTAATACAAAAAATATTAATAATTTAGGTTTATTACTTAATATTATTCATTTTATAACTATTGCATTCAAAACAATTGATAATAATCCATCCAATATTAATGAAATTAATAATCGTGTCCCTTTCACCAATTATTATTATTTATCATTCTGTATATTTATAAATTTTGTTAAAAATGAATTTGATAATAAAAATATTTACCAATCATATCTATTAGAATTAATAAAATATTTTTATATTTATTCCATTTATGATTATTACTTTTATTATGATAATAATACACTACAAAAATTAGAAGAAAATAATAATAATTTTATTAATATTTGTAATGCCATTAAAAATGATTTTAATATTCCAAAAAATATCTCAAATTATCCACCATTTAATGTTATTGATATTGAAGATATAAATCAACCCATTTATTACTCATATGAAATTCCCAATTACTTTAAATTATTTGATTTAATTAACTCTCTCATTGATATTTATAACATAACCAATTATAATAATTTTGATGATATCATTAAACAGATATTTAATATTACAAAAAATAATAATCCAAATATCAAATCATACAATAAAAAAATTATTTCTAAAGCACAAATTAATAAAAATATTGATATTAATTATACAGAATTAGATGAAGATAATCAATACCTACTAAAAATATAAAAATTCATTTTAGTATTTCAGGTAAAATAGTCATGATTTCTTTTGGTTCAAATTTAATACCAAACAAATCACAAATGTCTCCTTCAAACACATTTTCTTTTTCCACATCCCAAGTGTAAGGATTACCAACAGGATTAACAAATTTAGAAGTATTATAATATTTCTGTGAATTCCTTATAGCTTGCTCTTCCAAAAGTTTCTTTCTGTATAAAGGAATACTTGGCTCCTTCTTTGAAACTTTTTTTAATTTGTTTGATTTTGTCATTTTCGTATATTTTAATTATAAATATTTAAAGCACACAAAGAAATTATTTTTCAATTTTTTTTAATTAAAAAAATATTACTAATAAATATTATGGATTTTTATAAATGTTGTAATTGTGGATATAATATTATCAATAAGGAAAATAAAGATATTAATGTTAATAAAATTAAAATAAATAATGATAAAAATAATAATATTAAAGAAGTAAAAATTAATAAAGAAATATTGGATATTATTATTTTTCTTTAATAAATAAATTATAAATTAACTAAAACAATATCTTTAAAATTTAATTTTGACGAAAATCCATATTTAAAAATTATGCAACCATTTCCCAATTGTTCCACATATTTTTTTGATTGTTTTTTTATATTTTTTTTATTAAAATCTGTATTTGCTCCATAAAAATTTTTAGCATCAATCCAATTAACTTTTTTATTATTTACATACATCTCACTTAATATTAAAAAATCTGGAGTTATAAATTGTTCTCTTAGTTCATTTAGTTTTTCTGTTTTTTCATTATTTGATAATTCTTTATTTCTTTTTATATTATTTATTTTTTTTTTTTCTTCAATATGTAATTGTTCTTCTGTTTTATATTTTACACCCTTTTCAATCAAAATTTTTTCAATATCTTCTTCAAAATTAATAGAAGCCTCTTTTATTTTTGTTTCATTAACAAATCCATATTTATCATTCTCCAATCCCAATTCAAATTGTTCTTTATCATACTCATTCATTTTATTTGGATTTTTAAATAATTTAGATATTTCCTTATTTGTCAAACCTCTATGTTTTAATATCATTCTCATAATATTTATTGGCGAAGCTCCATATTCATTAGATATTTGTATTATATTTTTATTCAAATAATCATTTGATATTTCTGTTATTTTACTCATTATTTTTGAATATCTTATTAACTGATTATTTACAATAATTGATTTCTTTAAAGAACATATTAAATTTATAATTAAATTACCATCAATATCAATTATCTTATTGAATATTTCATTTGTTATTTCTCCATAAGGATATTCACAATCAAACAATATTTCCACTATTTTATTCTCTACTATTGTAGATATAATATTTTTTTCAAAAGTTAAAGTAATCATTTTTAATATTTATAATTACTTGCTAAAATAAAAATATTCAATTTTTAATAAAAATTTACTATATTCTCCACTAAACTTCTTAATTCATAAATAATTGGATTTTCTAAATAAATGTCTTCATCAATCACTTTATGAAATATATTACTTTCAATATCTAATTTATATATTTCATCTTCATAATAAGGACAATAATCCGCACTGCTTTTTAATATTTTATTTTTTAATGTATAATATTCATTTCCTATGTTATATATAAATATATAATCTTTCAAATGAATTAATGAAAAATCTTTAAATTCAATAATTTCATTATCAAATACATAATTATTTTGTTTTAAAAATTTTACATTACTTTCTTTCATATTAAAATTATTAATGCAATAATTCAAATTATTACAATATAATGTATTTAATTTAGAAATGGCTAAATTAATTAAAAAATTATTATTTATTTCCATTTTATTTATTTCATTTATCATTTTGATATTTATAAAAATGATATCATTAATATTAAATATATCTTCAAAATATAAACCATTTTTAAATAATACTACAAACCATTTTTTATTATTTAATGTAATCATTAAATTAGTATTCTTCATTATATACTCATTTATTATCTCATAATATCTAATAAAATAATTATTAATAATTTTTTCATCATAATTTTTTAATATATACTCTTTAATATTATTTTCATCTTCTAAATAATATTTTTTTTCATCTTCATTTATAAAATTAAAATTATCTTTAATTATATTAAAATCTTTAATATATATAACCTCCATAAATAGTTATATTGTTTATTATTTAAATACAAAAAAAATTGAAAAAATAAATCTCTGGATGATATATAATAATTTAATTATAAGTTAGTTTATTGAAAAATCAAACGATGCAAGCTACTGATATTTTTAACCAAAAGAAACATTCAGCCATTGATAATGGTGATGGAAGTATCCTTGTTAAGGGAGATTTCTATTCACGCAAAACAATGGTTTTTGATAGTGAGCTATATAAGTATAGTACAAAAATATTTAGAGAAGAAGAAGGATATTTTGGAACCTTAACGAAAACAACAGAACTTGTTGTCTATACTGTTTTCTCACTTACTGATTACCGTTTTCAAATGGTTCAATTTCAGTCTGGTGAAGAAACATATGAACAGAAGCCTGCATTTGTCTCTAAGATGATGAAAGAAACATACGATGGAGAAGAATATGACTCTGTCAATTGCTTCTTTTATGGAGAAGTTTCTTGCCGCATTGATCCAATGATCCTTTTCAAGAGTAAGAAACTTCAACATTTCAAGGGCATTGGAGAGAACGGACACCAATTCTTTTTTCCGAGAGAATAATTTTTTTATTGAGAAACTTTTATAGACATTTATTTAATAAAATATTTTATTTAACTACATAAATTCACCTTTTGTTTTTCCATAATATCTATTAGCATATCCTTGTTTTATCATTAATTCATTAATATTAATTTCTTCAATAAATAATGTTGCTAATGGTCTTCCATATTTGTCATTTTTTAAAAAATTAATTTTTATAACTTTATCTAATATTAGATTTTCTAAAAATTGTTTTGCATCTTTTGCTTTTTTTATATGTTCTTCTCTATTAGGTAATGATTTTAATGGTCTCATTTCTGGAGTGTCTATTCCATGCAATCTTAATTTAATTTCTTTTAATTCAATATTTTTATCTTTATTATTATCACTTAATAAATCTATTTTATTTTTATTAATCATATTATAAATATGTTGTTTTATTGGTAATAATATTGTTATAGTATCTCCATCATAAACAGATTTGACATAACAATTAGCACTAATATTATCTAAATCATATTTAGATGTTTTTTCATTATTTAACTTAAATACTTTTTTGAAGCAACAAAACATTATTACATATTAAATATATTTAATTATTTATATTTCAATTTTTATATAATATTTGTTGCTATTTTCATCATATTTTCTATTTCATTAATCATATAATCATTATTTATATAAATATCATTACTTCTTCCAGATAAAACATCCATCAAAGAAGTATAATGTGAATAATTCCATCCAATAAACCAAAAGCTTTTTAAATTAATTATTTCATTTGTTTTTATATAATTTTTAATTTTATCATATGAACCAGAAAAACTTATGTTATTCAATAATGTATTATTTTTAATATTTGGATTGTTATACCAAGGATGGTTATTGTTTATAGCTATAAAAGCATTCCTATATTGTAATATACCAAAACAAGGATATTCTTCATTTTCATTGTGTAGTAAAAAAAAAGTTGATTTTTTAATAATCATATATAATATAAAGATTTAAATATTATATTATACATCTTAATATGTCTGGTTATTTAGAAATTATCCTTGGACCTATGTTTTCAGGTAAAACAACCAAATTAATTAATATCTATAAAAAAAATAAATTCTGTAATATACCCGTATTAGTCATTAATTATAAAGATGACAATCGTTACAGTGAAG